>JGI1201J43222_100118_pt1 | contig 29126 bp, 22 predicted proteins | sample MastesBC008_FD_43222 | JGI IMG/M metagenome (IMG submission 43222) | reverse complement strand
CGGATCCGTAGGTAGCGCAGCTATAGCTATAGCGTTGCGTCAGCAATGCTTGATGGAAGATTTTTTGGCTACGCACATCACGCAAGTGCGGGCTTACACTGCGTTTATGGAAAACGCGCTTCTTGACATCTTCCCTCTTCCGTCTTCCTTCAACATCCTCCGTTAGCGCAGCGTTACGTTAGTAAAAGTCGGTCAAAATGATAGTTTTTTAAGCTGTACCTCAATTGTAATATGACTTCCGACTCCTGACTTCCGACTCCTGACTTCTGACTTCTAGCTACTAAGATTACGCGCTAAAGTACTTGGCTACGGGATGATAAGTAATAATCGCTGTTGTGGACTGCTCTGGATAAATCTGTTCGCTTTCATCCATATACAGATTAATTCTGTTAGTTTCCAGCAATTCTAATTGCTTGTACTGGTCTTGAATATTCGGACAAGCTGGGTAACCAAAACTGTAACGGGAACCGCGATACCTTTGCGCCAAAGTGTCCCGAATATTATCCGGTTCTTTTGCGCCAAATCCTAATTCCCGACGAATGCGGGCGTGAGTCCATTCTGCTAGCGCTTCTGCGACTTGCACCGCCATACCATGAAAATAAAGATAATCGGTATATTGATTATCCGCGAACAGTTTTTGAGCAAATTCCGTAGCAATTTCTCCCACAGTTACTGCTTGCATGGGAAATACATCAATCATTCCCGATTCTTTTGGGGCAAAGAAATCTGCAATACACAATCTCCGCAAGGACTTTTGTCTGGGAAACTCAAAACTTGCCCTTAATTGTGCGTCCTTTATATCTTTACCACTGATTATTTCCTCATCGTAAACGTGCAATGTATTCCCCTGGGCTTGGCAAGGAAAATATCCATATATTACCTGGGGATGTAACAATTGTTCCGCAACGATTCGCTGTTTCCAATTTTCTAAAATTGGATATACTTTTTCTTCTAAGAAAACCTGATACTCTTCCTTTGATTGGTCTTTAGGTTTTCTAAACTGCCATTGTCCAGCAATCAAAGCTTGTAAATCTAAATACCAAAATACTTCCTCGATGGGAATATCCTCACCTTGAAGCCATCTTGTACCCCAGAAAGGTGGTGTGGGACGTTCGATATTTACATCAACTGCTTCAGAACGGCGAGTGTCAATAACCTGCGGTTCTTTAGGTGCTTTTTTCTTTGCTGGTTTTTCTCCCCCTGCTGACTGACGACCATTTTGAATAGCTTCTCCTTCGCTGAATTCATCTAAGAATCCTTTCGCATCATCCCACTTATTAGCAGCTTTGGCTGGCATTAATTTATCCATGAAATGCAAATCAGAGAATGCATCTTTCCCGTAAATCACCTTACCGTTATAAGTATTTTGACAATCTTCATGAACGAACTTGGGAGTCAGCGCCGCACCACCTAAAATTACCGGAACGGTAATTCCTTTCTCGTTGAATACATTTAAGTTTTCTTTCATGAAGGCGGTGGATTTTACTAATAAACCACTCATGGCAATACAGTCAGGATTATGCTTGTTATAAGCATCAATGATATTTTCTACTGGCTGTTTAATGCCTAGGTTAATTACCCGGTAACCATTGTTGGATAAAATAATATCCACCAGATTTTTACCAATATCGTGAACGTCGCCTTTTACCGTAGCGATCGCAAAAGTTCCTTTGCCACTATTACCATTTTCTGATTTTTCCATGTGCGGTTCTAAGAAAGCAACCGCCGCTTTCATGGTTTCGGCTGACTGCAACACGAAAGGTAACTGCATTTGTCCAGAACCGAACAATTCGCCCACTACTTTCATCCCATCCAATAGATAGACATTAACAATATCTAAAGGTGGATATTTTCCCATTGCTTCGGTGAGTGCTTCCTCCAAACCAATGCGTTCGCCGTCGATGATATGCTGTTTCAGACGTTCTTCAATGGGTAGACTAACATCAACGCCTTTATCACGCTTGGCGCTTACCCCTTCAAACATTGTGGTTAGTTCGCCCAAGGGGTCAAATACGCAGACATCTCCTTCAAATTTACGTTCATCGTAAATCAATTGGTGACATATTTCCTGATGTTTCTCCTCAATCTTAGAAAGTGGTAATATCTTGCTTGCACTGACAATTGCTGCATCCATCCCTGCAGCCATACACTCATGCAAAAACATTGAGTTGAGAACTATCCGTGCTGCGGGGTTCAAACCAAAGGAAACGTTAGAAACACCTAAAACTACGTGACATCCAGGTAATTCTTGACGAATGCGACTGATTGCTTCAATAGTTGCTTTACCATTTTCTCTGTCTTCTTCAATCCCGGTGGAAATTGGTAATGCTAAAGTGTCAAAGAAAATCTCATGGGCAGGGATACCATATTCTAAGGCTTGGCGATATGCGCGTTGGGCAATTTCAAATTTTTTATCAGCAGTTCGCGCCATTCCATCTTCATCAATGGTACCAATGACCACACCCGCACCATATTTCTTCGCTAATTCCAAGACTTTCAAAAAACGGGGTTCCCCATCTTCATAGTTGGTGGAATTAAGTAAACATTTACCTCCAGCAACTTTTAAACCCGCCTCCATTTTTTCCCATTCGGTGGAGTCCAACATTAAAGGTAAAGTTACATTATTAACCAGACGGGAAACCAATTGGTGCATATCTCGCACGCCATCGCGTCCCACATAGTCAACGTTCACATCCAAGATATGGGCTCCTTCTTTCACCTGGGATCTTCCCATAGAAACCAAGCCGTTCCAGTCCTCATCGTTGAGCATTGTCCGACATTTCTTGGAACCACTGGCGTTCAGCCGCTCGCCAATAATCAAGAAAGAATTATCTTGATCGTAAGGCTGAATGCCGTAAATCGAAGAAGCAGCCGGTTCCAATTCCGGTTCTCGAACTTTCGGCTTTAAACCTTCAGCAATTTCAGCTAAAGCTTGGATATGTTCTGGACGTGTCCCACAGCAACCCCCAATTACTTGGACACCCAGATCTTCGATAAAATGCATTAAGTGCATCTTCAATTCCGTTGGCGTTAACTTGTAGTGTGCTTGACCGCCAACGTTTTCCGGTAAACCTGCGTTAGGGATACAAGAAACAATAAATGGTGAATGTTCCGACAAATACTTGATGTGCGGTTTCATCAAGTCTGGACCAGTCGCACAGTTCAAACCGAGAATGTCAATTTGGTAGCCTTCTAAAATTGTCACTACGGCGCTAATTTCCGTACCTACCAACATGGTCCCCATAGTTTCCATTGTTACGGAAACCATCAAAGGACGACGATCGCCTTTTTTCGCGAACACTTCTTCTATTGCATTCAAAGCTGCTTTAATTTGCAGTACATCTTGACAGGTTTCGACAATAAATAAATCCACCCCACCATCAAACAAAGCTTCTGCTTGTTCGACATATGCAGTTTTTAATGTGTCAAAATCAATGTGACCTAACGTTGGTAACTTGGTTCCCGGTCCCATAGAACCTGCAACGAAACGAGGTTTTTCTGGAGTCGAAAATTCATTTGCAACCTGCTTAGCCAATTGAGCTGCAGTTTTATTTAAGTAATAAGCCTGATCCGCTAAGTCATATTCAGCTAATACAATGGATGTACCGCCAAAGGTATCGGTTTCGATAATATCCGCTCCAGCGGACAGAAAACCCCTATGAACCTTCTCTACGGCTTCTGGCTTGGTGTGGACGAGATATTCGTTACAACCTTCGTATTCCGCACCGCCAAAGTCTTCTGCTGTGAGATTTTGAACTTGAAGGTTTGTTCCCATCGCCCCATCAAAAACTAACACGGGACGTTCTGGACTATTCAAGTGTTCGAGGAAAGGATAAGCCATATTCTTGCACTAAGAAACCTGATTTGGAGAAAGAGATTTCTGACTCCATTTACTATTTTCCTGAATTTCGGTCGTTATATTTCGTATTAGTAAATGAAATAACAGATGTTTTTTGATTTTATATTTAATTTATCAAGCAGAATGAAACCTATGAATGCTCACAGCCAAAAAAAAATAACTCAAAATCATCAAATTCTTTCGGAAGAGTAATTTTGAAGACGAATATAGGTTGTACTGGATTGAAATGATGGGTGGGATCTGAAACGCAGGAAAAAGCTTGAGGGCTTTAGAGGTCGGGTAACTTATTTGACTTCTAACTCTAGCTGGTGGTTATTTCAAGTCGGGTCAACAACCACTCATATAAGCTAAGGTTGGAGAATACTGAAGAAACAATTTTATAGGCCATAGAGGCATAAACATAACAGATACAGAAGGTTAAGTAAAAATAACAGGCTTGTCAGAGTAATATTAGGAACTATGCTCAAATGAATTCGTAGATAAATTAAAAAATCTTTGCCTAGCTTATCCCTACAAGTTAAGGCGATGTTGTCTTTGTTATGGGAAGTTACGTGCTGCGATTTTAACTTAAAATTTTAACTTAAAGTTGTTGTTCTTAAGTAAATTCATCTAAATACTTCTTGACTAAAGACAGGTTTTATGTGAATAAACAATAATAAGATTTTTTGCTTAACTTGTTTCTTCAAGTGTTTAAGAACGAATACGCAAAGTAGAAGGAAGAGATATTAAGTGGGGTCTTGTACCCGTTTTAGGGCAAAAATGAGCATAGGAAACTTGCTCCAACATCTTCAACTTTTCCGACTTTTCCTTCTGTATTTTGTAACTTAATTTGTCCGTAGGAGTTCATCAAAATTACATCCAAAATCATTGTCAATAATTACAGTCGAATTTGTCAGTATTTTGGATATTTTATTCGCCAGATGCAAACACCATTTCTTCCCAAAAAAAACTTCCGTATGATTTCAGTTCAGTAGGAATCTATAGCTTGAAATATTTGTAGTGCAGTTATGCCCTCTAGTTTATTTGATATTAATTTCAAAATCGTACTGGCTTTAACCTATTGCACTTAAAAGTATAAGAAATCAAAAACTGCTGAATAGTAAATTGTTTAATATCAAGACAAAGATATTAATAAGTTTTTTTATAATTTTGGTTTTGATTAATTTGTTATAACTTATGAGTCAATAACCTAGATTATTTTATACAACATCAGTATTTGTTGGGACATTTAAACTTAAAGTTAATCTTAAGTAAAATATATTCGTTATTATCATGCACAGAGCTATCATGTCTTCAGGCTAAACTCTTGTTTTTATTGAATATTTTATTAATAAAAACTGAAAAAATATTAATTAATCTAATTTTTAATTAACGGTGAAACCCATGTTTTAAAAAGTATCAAAACGAATTCATTACTTCTTCCTAAATAAAGATTGGGTGAAGCGGCTAAGAGCCATAGGATATGCGGTTAAAATAGGATTATCGATTAATTCTGTTTTGAAATCGATTGTATATAATCAAAAAAACTAAGAAATGCAAACTTCATTCAGCACAAAATTAATTGATTTGGTAACGAAGAGAGAAGCTAAAAACTTAGCTTACGCTCTAAAGCATCAAATTAATAAAAACAATTTAAATCAACTTGCAATCAATATTTTCAAAACCTTAAACATTGATGAGATGTGTAATGCTTTACTCAAAAATTCCCATATAATATTAAGTCATTTTAATGACTTTCAATTTATTTTAGGGAAAAATCACTGCATGCGACAAATATATGTTCAGCTATCTGCTAAACTAACCAAAGCTTTTGGAATATGCTTTCAAGCATTGTTTAATTTTTTCTCACAAGAGATTTTTTGTGAGCACAAAACTTAGATTTGAATTTAGGTGATATTTGTGATGAGATGGCGCGGAGTAGTTTACTTGCTTGATACTTATTAATTAAGAATAAATTTCTTGCTTCTAGTTACTTTTTCCGCGTGGTTTTAATTGTTTCATTAACACGTGTAAATAATAAGCCGTGTTATAAATACTAGTGATTTCATCTGATGAATCATCTACCTAAATTTAGGTGTTCAAATTCTTTTCACCATGATTTCGATTATTAAATAAACAATATTGCAATATTGCTTTTTATTGTTTGTTTGAAGTAATCTAGTAGACAATTTTCATTTTTTATCTCTTGATTAAATGGACTCAACAACAACATACGGTAATGTAAATAATAAAAATAAAATGACAAATAAGAAATGGGCGGTCAAACGTATAACAGTGAACTTAGCAGCGCAAGAAGCGGAAAAGTTAGAAAAGTATTGTCAACAGACGGGTAGACCCGCAACTGACGTAATTAGAGAACTGATTCGTAGCTTACCTGTTGCCGAGGACGCGAAATAAATTTATCCCGTGCAGGCTAGTATCCCCAGATTACAATCATTACGTGTTGTATCACTTTGTTTTAATAGGGGATAAAATGAAACACATAAAGTTTGTAGAAGCACGGCAGTGCTGTGCTTCTAAATAATTCCCAACATCAGTCATTCGATAATTTCACCCTCATATTTGGTGTTGTGGAAAAGCTAAAAATTAAGTTAAATAAAAACATTAATATAGCAAATATCGCAACGCCAAAAAAATCACATATTGTCGAAATTTTACTTGTTTTTTCTTGTCCCTTTCTACAATTTATAGAAAGGGACTTGTAATTAAAAATGTCAGTACGACAAAATAACTGCTAAAGTTCTTGGGATGTTAGTAACTTCTGACGCGAAGACAGTTACAATTTGTAAAGAAACTGAGTAATTAAAGATTGAATGCGTGTTGCAATAGTAGGTGCAGGACTAGCAGGACTAGTAACTGCAATGGATTTAGTTGATGCAGGGTGTGAGGTCAGTATTTTTGAATCACGTCCTTTTGTGGGTGGAAAAGTTGGAAGTTGGGTTGATAAAGATGGTAACCACATAGAAATGGGGTTGCACGTTTTTTTTGGATGCTATTACCAACTATTTGAGTTAATGGAAAAAGTCGGAGCGGTAGAGCATCTTCGCATTAAGGAACATACCCATACTTTTATTAATAAGGGTGGAAAAACCGGAGAATTAGATTTTCGTTTTATCACTGGTGCACCTTTTAATGGCTTGAAAGCATTTTTTACCACTTCTCAACTTTCGTTATTGGACAAGGTAAGAAACTCCATGGCTTTGGCTACAAGTCCCGTAGTCCGAGGTTTAGTGGACTTTCAAGGTGCGATGAAAAATATCCGAGACCTGGATAAAATTAGTTTTGCTGACTGGTTTCGCTCCCATGGTGGTAATAACAGTAGTATTAAGCGGATGTGGGATCCCATTGCTTATGCTTTGGGTTTTATTGATTGTGAAAATATGTCGGCTCGATGTATGCTGACGATTTTTCAACTATTTGCAGTTAGAACTGAAGCTTCCAAGTTACGGATGCTAGAAGGTTCTCCCCATGAATATCTGCTTAAACCTCTAGTTAAATATCTCGAAACGAGAAATACGAAAATTTATACGCGTCAACAGATACGAGAAATTAAGTTTGTTGAAAAAGAAGGAACAACCCAAGTCACTGGTTTGGTTGTAGCGAATGGCGAAACAGAGGAAACTGTGACTGCTGACGTTTATGTTGCAGCTTGTGATGTACCGGGAATTAAAAGACTTTTACCTTCCCAATGGCGTCGTTGGTCGGAGTTTGACAATATATATAAACTAGATGCAGTACCAGTTGCAACGGTGCAATTGCGATTTGATGGTTGGGTCAGTGAACTTAAAGATCCCCAAAAACGCAAGCAATTAGAACATGCAGCAGGAATTGATAATTTACTTTATACACCGGATGCTGATTTTTCTTGTTTTGCGGATTTAGCTTTGACCAGTCCGAGTGATTATTACCGTCAAGGTCAGGGTTCCCTGTTACAGTTGGTTTTAACCCCAGGAGACCCTTTTATTAAGAAGAGCAATGAAGAAATTGCTCAACATGTCCTCAAGCAAGTGCATGAATTATTCCCATCTTCACGGGAACTGAACATGACTTGGTACAATGTGGTGAAATTAGCCCAGTCCTTGTATCGGGAAGCTCCGGGAATGGATATTTATCGTCCCGACCAGAAAACACCAGTTGCAAATTTCTTTTTAGCAGGAAGTTATACGCAGCAGGACTATATCGATAGCATGGAAGGAGCTACACTTTCTGGTAGACGCGCAGCAAAAGTGATTTTGGAAACTGTGAAGCAATAGTTTTCTTAAGGGTTTTTCCGAGGAAGAACTTTGCCAGATAAGGCTTTGCCGACACCGCAGGCTCTGCCTTATGGGCTGAACATTGATTGCATCATGCGGTAGCATTATAGACATAAAGGATACAAAGAATGTCGGACTGGCTAGAGCATAGCGTGCAGGTTGAGGTTGATGCTCCAATTGATTTAGTTTGGGGTCTGTGGTCGGACTTAGAGCAAATGCCACGTTGGATGAAGTGGATTGATTCTGTGAAAATACCGGAAGACGATCCAGATATATCTTTATGGACACTCAGTAGTAGTGGTTTTGAATTTACTTGGAAGTCTCGGATTATCAAAGTTATTAAGAATCAAATTATTCAGTGGGAATCTGTCGATGGTTTACCCAATCGGGGGGCTATTCGTTTTTACGATCGCAAGGAAAGCAGTATTGTTAAACTGACTGTTGCTTATGATATTCCCGGTATTGTGGGCAGAATAATGGATAACTTATTTTTGGGAAGAATTGTAGAATCAACGATTCAAGCAGATTTAGAGCGGTTTCGGGAATATGCTTTGAAGACACAGAATAATTTAAATTAGTAATCAATCGAGACGTTTCGGTGAAGCGTCTCCATATTATTAATGAGTGGCGATTTACAAATTAAATTTATTTATATTACCTGCTCGTATCAATAAATATCAGTCAAAAAATAATGTCAAACTGGCTAGAACATAGTGGACAGATTGAAGTTGACGCTCCAATGGATCTAATTTGGGATTTGTGGTCGGATCTGGAGCAAATGACAAGCTGGATGAAGTGGATTGATTCGGTGAAAATATCCGCAGATAATCCAGGCATATCGTTATGGAAACTTCGTAGCGGTACTTTTGAGTTTACTTGGAAAACTCGGATTATTAAAGTAATTACCCATCAAATTATTCAATGCGAATCAGTTGATGGTCTACCAAATCGCGCAACTGTAAGATTCTACGATCGCAAAAATAGTAGCATCATCAAACTCACTATTGCTTATGCCATTCCTGGAGTATTGGGCAAAATAATGGATAATCTAATTTTGGGGAGAATTGTTGAATCAACTCTTCAAGCCGATTTAGAACGTTTTAAAAAATATGCTTTGCAGGTAAAAGATTGATTTAGGTTAGGGAAAATAGCCTTGGAAGATGGATGATTATATTTAACAACAAGCAACTGATATTTTTGACCAAAAGAAAAATTGCAAATTATTTGAAATGCCATAACTTGTTGCGATTATTGGGTTATCAATGACAAACTACAAAGTACTTTCTTCCGTCAGGATGCGGTTGATTACGAATTACGAATCATTTTGGAAAAATTATGACTATCCACGTCTTCGGTATCCGCCATCACGGTTCCGGTTCTGCACGTAGCCTGCGTCAAGCATTAGAAGAACTCCAACCAGATACCATCCTCATTGAAGGTCCACCGGATGCAGAACCTTTAATACCATTAGTCGCTTCATCTGCAATGGAACCTCCGGTAGCATTATTAATTTATCAACCCGATCTACCTCAAGAAAGTGTTTACTACCCCTTTGCTATATTTTCTCCAGAATGGCAAGCAATCCAGCATGGTTTAAGTAACAATATCCCCGTGCGGTTTATGGACTTACCCCAAACCCATCGTTTGGCGTTGAAAGCTAAAAGGGAAGAATTACAACCAGAATCTCCATCCCCTGAAGGACTGGACAATGAAGAATTAGAAAAGCTAGATTCACATCAAATCGATCCCGATCACCTCGATTTAAATCAACTTCAAATTCCTCCTGATCCCTTGTCCTTACTCGCAGAAGCTGCAGGTTACAGCGATGGCGAACATTGGTGGGAGCATATGGTAGAGACTCGCAGCAATAGCGTCGATCTATTCGCAGCAATTTTGGAAGCCATGATAGCTGTACGCCAAGAATTACCACCTTCCCAAGACCCGATGGAAGCAAAGCGCGAAGCATATATGCGCAAAACTATCCGCCAAGCCCAGAAATCAGGTTTTGAACGTATTGCTGTAGTTTGTGGTGCTTGGCATGCCCCCGCACTTTCATCTATGCCCCCTGCAAAAGAAGATACCACTTTACTGAAAGAATTACCGAAAATAAAGGTGGAAGTAACTTGGATCCCCTGGACTTACGGACGCTTGGCTTACAGTAGTGGCTATGGTGCAGGGATAGAATCTCCTGGTTGGTATCATCATCTTTGGCAAGGCGGAACTAAGGAAAATAGCAATTCCCAATCTTCAAATGTAAATGTGACAATTAGTTGGATGACGCGGGTTGCACGATTGTTGCGAGAACAAGACTTAGATGCTTCTTCTGCACATGTGATTGAAGCGGTGCGCTTAGCAGAGTCTTTGGCGGCTTTGCGAGATCGTCCTTTACCTGGCTTACCGGAGTTAAATGAGGCTACACAAACAGTTTTATGTTTCGGTAGTAATTTACCGATGCAACTAATTCACGACAAGTTAATTGTCGGGGAATGTCTGGGTAAAGTCCCAGAAGACACACCGATGGTACCGTTACAAAAAGACCTAACTCGCCAACAAAAACGCTTGCGAATACCACCTCAACCTACTGAGAAGAATTACGATTTAGATCTACGCAAAGAAAACGATCTGGCGCGATCGCACCTACTCCATCGTCTGAATTTACTGGATATTCCTTGGGGAAAATTTCAAAAAAGTTACGGTAAGAAAGGTACTTTTCATGAATATTGGAATTTAATTTGGCATCCGGAATTTGCAGTTAACTTAATTGAAGCTGGAATTTGGGGTAACACAATTCGCGATGCTGCTGCTGCAAAAGCTTGCGATACAGCAAATAATGCTGAAGAGTTACCTGCGCTCACAAAATTGTTAGATAAAGTTATTTTGTCTGACTTACCAGATGCTGTTAATCACTTGATGTCTTGTTTAGAAAATGCTGCAGCTTTGGCCAGTGATGTAACTCATTTAATGGCTGCGTTACCGCCGTTGGCAAATGTGATGCGTTATGGAAACGTACGTCAAACAGACACGACTACCATTGTGCACGTAGTGGATGGCTTAGTTGCGAGAATTTGTATTGGTTTACCTGCTGCTTGCAGTTCTTTGGACGATGATGCAGCAGTTGCAATGTATGAGAATCTAATCAAGGTTAACGGTGCTATCAGTATATTGCAAAATCAAGAGCATGTTAATTCTTGGCAACAAGTTTTAGTTCAAATGGTTGACAACCCAAATTTACATGGTTTAATAGCCGGACGTTGCTGTCGTTTGTTACTTGATGCTGATGTGTTTGAAGCGAGCGAATCTGCACGTAGGATGGGTTTAGCACTGTCAGTAGCCACAGAACCACCCCAAGCGGCTGCATGGGTGGAAGGTTTTCTTAAGGGTAGCGGTTTATTGGTATTACATGACGATAATCTTTGGCAGGTTATTGATGATTGGGTAACTCAATTACCTGAAGAAATTTTTATTAATTTACTACCACTATTGAGACGTACTTTTGCAACGTTCACACAATCAGAACGCCGTCAAATGGGCGAGCGGGTCAAAAGGGGAATTACTGGTAAAAATAAATCTGTGACAACAGACAACAGTGAATTTAGTGAAGAGAATGCTGTTGTTGTTTTACCTATTATCAGACAATTATTGGGAGTTTGAAAAGTAATAAGTAATAAGTAATAAGTAATAAGTAATAAGTAATAAGTAATGGGTAACTGATAACTGTAGCCCGTAAGGGCGTGGCGTCAGCCATAAACTGTTAGCGGATCGGTAGGTAGCGGCTCCGTAGGTAGCGCAGCTATAGCCATAGTGTGCGCGTTCCTAGCGTAAGCGTACCGGATCCGTAGGTAGCGCAGCTATAGGTATTGCGCATTAACTCATAACTGATAACTGATTTTCAAATACAACACGAACACTAATAAGTGAAATAATTAAATGAAAAAATTAAAGTCAAACTTAAAATCTTAGGAATCTTAAAAACGAACAAAAACCACCCTAAATAAGTTATTTTAAAGGTCTTAAGCCTTGTGCTGTGGCAATAACTTTATTGTTCTGACGAACTATTAATGTTGATGGAGAAACAGAATGATGACCATTTTCTAAATTAATTCTGCCTTTGACAACATAATCTCGATCGCTATTTTTCCAAAGAATCGTGCATTCTCCCTCACGACAATTAACTTTACCACCCCTTAATCTGATACATCTTCCCCCAGAATTACATCCATAATAAGTAAGATTACCAGTATCATTCATACCGTCCCAAGAGTCTTGACCGCCGATCGCGATCGTCCACTGACCATTAGTGAAAGTCACAAAATCAGGAATATTTTTGCTTTGTGTCGCAGCATTAGGCAAAATATCCATTTTGGTAATTAAAGATTCCTCTTTGGTCTTACCACAGGGTTCATTACTCTCGCAGTCGTTAACTTTAACTGTTTCATAAGTCAAATTAACTTTTTTCGACAAGAACTTTTCTCCTTGGGCGCAGATATCGAAGACTGCACCCAATTCTTGCTTCATTCCTCCCTCATCCAGAATGCTAACGTAACATTTTAGATCTCCCTGAATCATGCTTCTGATGGTTGCAACTTTTGGTTTTCCATCTATAGTTTTCTGGACAATATCAGTTTTGGGTGCTGAGAACGAACTATCTGTAGTGGAAGCTATTGGCTCAGGCTCAGGGCTGACAACCCTATTATCCCAAGAGTGGTTGCGAATGCCCTGACAACCAACAAGGTAAAAGGAGGTAAGTAATAATGTGGTGGAGATTATTTTTTTCATTAAAACCTCTTGAATAAAACTCCAAAAACTTAAAGTCCAAAAAGATAAATTCCAAAAAATTAAGTCTTAAAAAAGCAAACCCCAAAAATAATGATTCCAATCTATTTTTTGATATAACTGAACTCAGGTTAATACAAAAAGTGTTCTTCCCAACATATATCTTGCGTGCTATTAATGAATAAACAAAATAAGTTGATATCAGCTAAAGAAAAAGGATGAGAATCTCTAATAGAATAAAATTACTTCCATTTTCATTGATTTAGCTAACAAGAGTCACCATAGAGAAAATAGTTCCTTAAAAAGCTTAAGATGAGAATTGATAATCTTTGCAGGGAAACAATTTATCATCTCAAATACCTCTGAAAATAAGTTATGGTGCTATGTGCAAGTCATAGGTTTTCGCATTCATAAATGTGTCAACCTAACTACGTAGTGCTATATATTATTTTTCAAGCTATTGCAGCAAGCCTATGTACCGTTAGCAAAGACATAGCAATATAAAATTTTCATATGGCAGTCAGAGTTTCTGCAGTGAACTGTTAACTAATAGATTAAATATTTAATTGATTTTTAGTATTAATATTTGATACTTTCCAATTAATTTCTGGCTTACCTAACTGCAATAAAGCCTGATTAATTGCTGAAAAGGGTTTACTACCAAAGAAACCATTACGTGCAGAAAGCGGTGAAGGGTGCGCTGATTGAATCACTATATGTCGGTTTGTGTCAATCAATTTAAGTTTCTTTTTGGCGTATCCACCCCATAGAACGAATACAACTGGATCTGGTTTTTCATTAACTTTTGCGATCGCAGCATCGGTAAACTTTTCCCAGCCCTTATTTTTATGAGAATTAGGTGAATGCGCTCGCACTGTTAAAACAGCATTTAACATCAGGATACCTTGTTTTGCCCAAGTAACAAGAAATCCATGTTCCGGAGTCGGAACCGCCAAGTCAGAATGAAGCTCTTTGAAGATATTAACCAATGATGGGGGTGGTTTTATTCCGGGCTTGACGGAAAAGCAAAGTCCATGAGCTTGATTGTGATTGTGGTAAGGGTCTTGTCCCAGTAACAGCACATTGACATTTTCGTAAGGTGTCAGTTCAAAAGCTGAAAATATATCTTCCTCTGCAGGAAAAATAGTCTGGGTTTCTCGTTCTTCGGCTAAAAAATTTTGAAGTTGCTGAAAATAAGGTTTTTTCAGTTCTTCGACTAATATATGTTCCCAAGATTTGGGAAGTGCAGGAAGTGTCATTTCAATTTTTGATACGGGATTTTAGATTTTTAATCGCAATTAGCAATTACCCCTTCCCATCATCAACTTTAGTCTAGAGCAGGTAAATTTTGCTCTGTTACTAATTTACGCTGAACAACATCAATTTCAGAAAAAATATTTTTTCCACCTGATTCATAAAAAACTAATACAGTATTTTGGTTTTTTTGATGGCTCCCAATTACTCTATCAACTTTCTTTATTACTTCAGTATAACCATTTCCAGAAACATCAGAAACTGCAATTGTTTTTTTGTCGCGAGAGTCTAAACGTCTATCATTGTTAGTGTCTTCTGTAACTAATGTGTACCAAATTCCGTTTACTTTATTAATTTTTGTTTGTGTATTTCGTTCTACCACATTGTTTGCATTAAGGAATAAAAAATCATTTTTTGTTAATAATTTTTTGGCGGACTTATCGTTACCATTGAAAAATAAATAATTACGAATGCTATTTGTGCTTTTATCGTAGTATGAGTGGCGATAGTTTTGTTGAGAACCGATTGGTGAGATTAGGTAAGGAGTTCCACTAAGTGGTTCGAAATTAGTCAAGCTCACTTTGACTTCGACGTCACTTGTTTGCTCTTGTCTTACTGAGTTATAGACGTTACGTTCTCGAGAAATATCTCCGAAAATGCGATAGCCGGCATAACCAAATACGACTAGCATTATTAAACCAAGAAAAAAGAATAGCAAAACATTTACAGATTTCAGCCAACGAAACAAAGGCGATTCACTCATTTTAAGATGTAATGTTGTAAGTGTTATTTATAACTAGTGTTCAAAAATAGTAGAGGTTTTATCCTCATGAATCTACTTAACTACAATTTATTGCGAGCGTTATCCAGGAATTTGCCTAATTCTTCACTATTTTTAAAGATTTTGAACTATGTCTTTCAGTTTGTGAGTTTGGAAGCAAAATGATTTATGAGTAAACAGGAACACACTTCCGTATGTCCCTAAAGATTAAAAAAATTGATGAATTATTTTTTTGGAATTTTTTTTTAACTACTTCCTAGTTTCTGATGCGAATAAAAAAAACAAGCAGCAAATTATTTACTAACTCCACTAAGAATTCTTCATGTTGGGAGTTATTGTAAGTACGCATAAAATCTATAGTTATACAAAATCTATAGTTATAAATGTGTGTGGTGCTAAAGCGTAAATATGTGGTGCTAAAGCATAAATGCGATCATTTACTTTTCAGTTTTTTCTTCAGAAGTAGGATTATTAATTGGTGTTTCTTCAGGAATTAAACTATTTAATTGATTGACATGTTTTAAAATTTGTCGCCGTTGTTTTTGTAAGTTGACTGCAACATTAATATTGGTTTGAGAAATATTCTTTTGCAATGAAGATATTTTATTGATATCTAAAGTACCGCTATTATCTTTAACTTCACCTAAAGCAGTAGACGCTTCTTGTAAACGAGTATTTGCTGTACCAAAATTACGTTGGTCTAAATCAACTGCGGAATGATACAATGCAGCCCGTGCTTGCATCAAATAACCGTAATTTCTTACTGCTTCGAGTTGATTTTGAGTTTGCTGTAATTCCTGTCGAACGGACTTGATTTCTTCTGTTATTTCTTCATTATTCACAGAAACGTGGGACCGTCCTTGCCACCAACCGATACCATAAATTGCAGCGCCAGTTACAATGGTTGCGCTGACACCAATAAGAATTAGTTTGATTTTGGGAAATGTTGGTGTTTTATTTGTTTCTACTGTATCGCTCATTTTTATTTACCTAAATTTTTGCCAGATACACCACACCATCTTATTCTTATGGCAAATCTGAACTCCTCACCTATGATTATCTCAAGGATACAGTAGAAAAGTATGTCGTAAATGAGACTCTTTTAAATCTTAAACTATCGCTATTAACTAGCTAATTCCATTGTGCAAGCTTGCGGTAATTCTGTTGTTTCCTGTCCTATCCTATGGAAATGTCCATCAATATCTTGAATTACAAATTCATGCATTCCCCAAGGTTGAAATTCTAGTCCGTGAACTATATTTGCACCATTCTGTTTGTATTTTTCATAAACAGCTTCAACATCTTCTGCGTCTAAATAGCAACAGCATCCAACAATCGGATTTTCGTTTTTGCAGAAAAATAACTGTACTTTGCCATTAGAAACACAGCCAAAATTATCTTCCCACAGCCAATCAATTTTGAATCCTAAAACGTCCCGATAATATTCCTGGGTTTTGACCACATCTTTTACTGGTAGTTGTGGCGTACAGTAATGAAACATATCTCTTACTACCCCTATGCAATCTTTACACAGGATAACACTATTTAAGTTCATTTGTACTACTAAGCTAACTGTAATTGCAAAACCCAGCGGCGGAATAGCTCTACGATAATATACCAACGCCCTTCGGTTTCTTGAATTACATCATGACGTTTAAGGGTGTTGAGGGCTTCTTGTACACTTTCCTCATCAATATTCTCTGTAGAGACGTTGCATGCAACGTCTCTACATGTAATGTTTCTACAATTTAATCCTCTGGGATGAGGCGCTAAGATTTTTAGTACCATTTGTTGCCCATCAGTACCTTGCGCTGCTTGACTCCAAACTCCATCAAAGTAATAGCGTCCCCGTTTGAAGAATTGAAGATCGTTGACGACAGCTTCAACTTCTTCCACAGTAAAAATTGGATCGCGCTTGCGTCCCATTTCAAATACTTGGTCATTGTAGCGACGAACAAGCTGGAACCCGATCAACTGAACTAAATATGGTTGTCCGTGGGTTAAATCGTAGATTTTATCTAGGGCTTCCGTCGTGTAATCTAGGGGAAAATCTTCCTGTAGAGACGTTGCATGCGGAGACGTTACATGTAACGTCTCTACATCTTGTACCGGGTTCGCTAAAATTTGCCTAGTTGCTGCGCGTTCCATGAAACCAACGTGGATGGGAATTACACTGGCGAAGAAAGGCTGAAAATAATCTGCTGTCATCTCCTCCAAGGTGTGCAAACCAGCAAAAGCAAAAGCTACCTGGGAATTCATTTGCACTAATCCCCGTAAATAACCCATAAAGTCTTGGGGTATTTCTCCCGCTTCTATCAGTTCTTCAATTTTCTCAAATTCGTCTAAAGCAATAATTAAACCTTGTAGAGACGTTGCATGCAACGTCTCTACGGTTTGTTTTAAATAACGTTCAAAGGTACGGTAGGGAATTTGCAGTAACTTGTCATCATCTGGGGGGGAAATATTTACCACTTCAGAAACAGCATCACATATCGCCATCAAAACTTCACCTACTCCCTCAGAAATGTTGCCAGCATTTAACATGTTGACGTAGGCGACTTTTACACCCGAACCTACAGAGCTAGCAGCATTCCGCAAGATGGAAGTTTTACCCATGCGCCTGTGACCGTAAATTACCACAGACTGCAATTGCTCCCCCATCACCCAAAGTTCTTCTAGTTGTCTCATTACGTCTTCTCTTCCCACAAAGCGATCGCCTAAAACTGGATCGCCGATAATATAGGGATTGCGGACAGGCTTGGTGATAGAAATTTCCCCAACTTCACCAGCAATTTGTAGTAAAGCTTTTTGCCAAGTTTGCGCGATATCAATGATGAGTCCCCGTTCTGCTTGGGGTAAGGTTTCGGAATTGTTGAGGATATTAGTGAGTTCTCCTTGGGCGCGGTTGAGAGCAAAAGCACGTGTTGCACGGGATACACTGCGCTGTATCAATTGGATATCTTCAACAACACGATGCAATCTAGAAATTGCTTGCCAAGTTGTTGCGCGTAAAAGAGCTTGCTCAGATGATTGTAAAAATGTTGGATCTTGTGATAATTCTAGAAACGTTGCATGCAAAGTCTCTACAGGAATATTGGTAATATCATCAAAATTCTTAACCTCATGAAATATTGCAAGATTGTGGCTGAGGGCATACATTTCCTCCCCATAAAGGAGAGAACGTACTACTGCAAAAGCTTTCTGTGCTTCAGCTGGTTCTTTTTCGTGGAGATACCAAAAACCAGCAGCTGTTGCACGGGCTGGGGTATCTAAACGGGTTTCTATTGGGAAACGATTCTGTAAACTTTGCTTCCAGCTAGGAAGTAGGAAAAATATACTTCTAATAGCTTCTGACTTAAGTTTTTCACTCAAATCAGCAGATACAAAACGCACTAAATTCCAGTCGAAAGGTTTTCCTGCTAACTGGGCTACACGATAAATGATTTGTTCTGCAGGTATTTTGTTGAGTACTTGATTAACAGCTTTGACAACAGGAATAAATTGTAGGGTGTAAGCAAGCAGCTGGTTAGCATTATGTAAACCTGCTTCCCAATCCTGTTGTAACCATTTTTTTAAACGAACAGAAAGATAAGGTAAGGGTAGAGAAGTAACAGGTAAAAAAAGCAAGCTATATTTTTGAAGATATGGGAGATTGAAGGATAAGCCAATCAACCAACTTTCTAGACGCAGAACCGCCACCCCAAAAGGTACGGCAAAAATGCCAAAAGCCACGCTAAAAACTACAATAAAAGCTATATAAAAATTTGCCCCTAAATCCATATCATCGGATACGCTCAATGCTATACCAAAAACTACGCTCAAAGTCAGACCAAAAGCCACACCACTAAAACCCACACCATCCACCATACCCAAAGCTACTCCAAAAGCCGTAGCAGAAAAGATGCCAAAAAATACGCCAAAAAATACGCCAAAAAAGATGCCAAAAAATATGCCAAAAGCTACCATCAGCCATTCAATAGAAACACCGATGCTCTCCTGCAAGATTCCGCTTAAAACCAATGGAATTAAAACTGTTAATACCAACCCTTGAAGAAATAAATTACGCCGAACAGTATTCTGCTTGAGCAACTCCCAATTCATCTCTTCTTGAGAAATATACCCACCCCCAAAAGTATTCACATACCACCGCAAAGCTTGGGGAAAATAAAATACCCAATACAACAGACGCAAATAATCTAAAGGATTCCACAGAGAGAGAGGGCGCTTGAGTTTTGGCGCTAAATCTAGACGGGGTACGGGAGTTTCTTGGGACATTTGTGGTTCTCCGCTATTCTTCGCCAAACCAAAATCTTGCCCAGAAATTAATTTCCGGGCTAATAGCCAAAGTCCTCTGAAGAGGGCTTAAAAAATCTTCAGTCCATTTGAATAGAATTGGACTATGAGCCTGGGATTTTAATCCAAGGCGGTTTTTGGTGCATATAGAGTCATAAAAAACCTTCATTTCATCTCCTCCATATACCGTGCGTAATTTTTATTACACATATACATGATTTTTTTGGGATGACCACCACAGCTTTCGATAATTCGTGCAATCTCTGTTTCTGTAAACCGAATTGGATTATTTCCCAAACGTTCATTAATAAAATCCCTAACAGTTGCTTCATCCCACAATTCAATTTCTTCCTCAAGACAAATATTTTGAAAAGGCGAAACCATCCCCAGTTCATGACTATCGGGGAAAAGTCGATCTAAGGAAGTAGAAGCAGCAACAACTAAACGTAAAGGTGCATCTCTCCCATTTGCTAAACCTCTTAGTTGTCCCCTGACCTGATTAGTAAAACCTTCCCAAGTCATTTTCTCAATTTCATCAAGCAATAGTAAAAATTTAAGACCTTGTTTTGTTAAAGTCCTATTCAAACGAAATCCTTTACATTGATCGATTCCAATCTCGTCACACAACGCAAAATAAAAATCTTCTTCGTCATAAACCTGGCTCATGTCTAGATAAATTGGTTTGCGAGACGGAGTTAATTTTGCTTCTGCTTGTTGACTAATCGCCCAGAGTAAAGAAGATTTACCAATTTCTCTTTTACCAATCAGCGCTACGCTGCTTCCACTGTTGAGGGTTTCAAATATCCAACGAATTTCTCGTTTTCTACCAAAGAATTTTTTTGAGTCTTTGACTATTCCTGTGAGGGGAAGGAAAGGGTTATTTATTTTTGTTTCTTTTGGCTTATCTGGAATTAGGACTTCTTTTCTAGGTTTTTTTGTGTAAATAACCGGCTTGAGATACTCCGGAATTCCCTGCAATCTAATTTCGACACAACCAAACTTGTAAGCATCTTCAATGGAACGATTTGCTCCCAAAGCTTTGTAAAAACCAACAGAAAATGCGATCGCAGCTTCATCCCCGATTACGTCATTCATCCCGATCGCAAAGGGAATATGTTTCGCGATCGCTTGCGCCTGAATTTCAGAATGACAAGCATTTAAAATCACGCAATTAACTTGAGATGCTAACAATTCAAATATTGCAGCTAAAGCATCAGCTTCCACAGGTTTTGCTATACCTATTTCATCTTCAAAACAAAGTTCTCCCTGACTGGTTCCATGTCCTGAAAAATGAATAATCTGTGGTTCAAAATCAAATATTGCTTGGGTTATATCACTAACCCGTACTGACTCTCGCTGTTCTAATTGGTATTTATCTGCTTCCTTCGCTATTCGCAATCTTCCTTTAATATCTCGTACTTCTTGCCCCAAACGCAACCGAGATTCATCGCTAGGATCGGCTGCTAAAAACAGAATTTTAATAGGGGAATAAATACTCATTTAGGTGAGTGTCAAAATTTACTTACTTAGGAATATAAGACTCAAATCATTTATCATATTCACATCTTTGATTGATACTTGTTGGCAAATATATTGTGGTGCAATTAATGTTATGCGGCGGTGCGTTACGGCGCGGTGATAGGTGTGACCTAAAAAAGATATTCTCTTGCGCGCCTAACGCACCCTACGATTTACTATATTTTTTCATGTCATTATTTCTTTTTGGTAGGGGCGCACCGATGTGCGCCCTAACAATTGGTATATTTTTTATTGAAAATTTCTAATACCGAATGCGCGGATCTACATAAGCATTCAAAATATCAATTAAAATACTCGCTCCCACAACAATCGCCCCAAAAAATACCATTATTCCTTGAACCGTAGGATAATCCCGTTCGGCGATACTTTCAAATAAACGATTTGCTAATCCCGGCCAAGAAAATGTTACTTCTGTTAATACTGCTCCACCCAGCAAAGATGCAAAGGTCAAACCCAAAACAGTAATTACGGGAATTAAAGCATTCTTCAAAGCGTGGGAAATTAAAATTTTTCGTTCGGGGATACCCCTAGCCCTTGCAGCTTCCACATAATCGGCTTGCATGGTTTGCTTTAAGTTAACCCGGACAATTCGCTCAAAAATACCACTGAGGAGTAATCCCAAAGTAAAGCTAGGGAGAATTAAATACTGAACTGCTGTAAAAAACTGTGTCAGGTTACCCTGCAAAAGACTATCAATGGTATATAAGCCAGTAATTCTATCCGGTGTAGCAAGGGAAGCCGGAAAACGAGTTCCAAAGGGAAACCATTCCAAACCAACTGCAAAAACTAATTGCAGCATCATTCCCGCCCAAAACATGGGCAAAGCATAAGTGATAATACCGAATAATCTACCGCTTAAGTCAAGAGATGTACCGGGACGAGAAGCAGCAAATACACCAACACTGATACCAATAAGTAAAGAAATAGAAATTGCAAATACTGCTAATTCAGCGGTTGCAGGAAAATATTGCCAAATAATGTCCCAAACAGGTTGTCCGCTGCTACTAATGGATTTTCCTAAATCGAAACTCAGTAGACTTTTGACATATTCAAGATACTGTAATGGCAAAGGCAAATTTAAATTTAACTGTTCGCGTAACGCTTGTTTAGCAGCTTCTGGAGCACGTCCACCCAGGATTGCATCAACCGGATCTCCCGGTGTAGCTCTGAGTAGCAAAAAAACAATAGTCACAATGGTTATTAGCTGGAGTGGTGCTAACAACAACCGAGAAGTAATGTAATATCCTAAAGCTTTAGAACGAGACATGTTTGTTGGGGATTGGCGATTAGGGATTGGGGACTGGGGATTAGGGATTGGGTATCAACTCAAGTGCTAGTTAAGCAAAACAGTTCAATTTTCTAAATTCCTTTCCAATGGGGTTAGGGGGATCCTTCCCAAGAAGTGAGCAGAATATAAATTTCATCAAATTGTGATTAGCAACTTATGTTATTGGGTATTAGTTGAGTAAGTTGTAACTGTTAACTGATAACTGTTAACTGATAACTGAAAACTCAAAACTATTTTTCCAAGTTTTTGTATATCAAATTTTGCGTCGGGTCTAACAACGCACCTTTGACATTTTTTTGAGCAAATATATTATCTTGGTTTTGCCACAAAGGAATATATGGAACATCCCGAGCAACTTGTTCTTGAATTTCGGCAAAAATTTGTTTGCGCTTGACAGGATCTTGTGTTTTCCGTTCTTGTTCAATCAATTTATTAATGCGATCGCTATAATAAAAAGAACCTTGGGTTTGACTACCACCATCTTCACATCCCTTTTCTGGGGTTCCTTTCTGACAAGCTAGAAATGGTTGAGTGTAGTTATCTGGATCTAAAAAGTCAGGATACCAACTCACTAAAGTTGTTGGATATAAACCTTGACCATTATTTTTAAAGAAGGTGGTACCTTCTACAGTATTAATATCAAACTCTAATAATCCACCCATAGTTTTTTTCGCCAGGGCTTTAAGTACCATTGCGGTTAATTGACGGGGTGCGGAGCCTGAAGGATACCAAATTTCCACAACAGCTGGCTTATCTTTAGTAAAACCAGCTTGTTTGAGTAGTTCTTTGGCTTTATCAGTATTTGCATCGCCATATCTCTCTTGAAATACTGGTTTGTAAACATCAAAACCAGTTGGGATTAAACTGTAGAGGGGATCTGCTTGTCCGTAAAGTACCCGTTCGGAAAGTACCTCCCGATTGACCATTGCAGCGATCGCCTGTCTCACCTCAATTCGATCTAAAGGTGGTTGATTGCGGTTAAGAGACCAAAAACTGATAACATTACCTTCGTTGGGTATCACATCCCACTTACCTTTTTTGGCGCTTTGTTGCAAACTGCGAACTTGGTCGGGATCCAAGGTTAAATATGCTATATCCACTGCTTGTTTGCGGAAAGCATTATATAAGTTAACCCCACTACTGAGGATTTGGACGTTAACACCTTGATTTTTCGGTTTTTTACCCCAATATCGATCAAATACATCAAAACGAATCAAATCGCTTCCATACCGAGCTAACTTGTAAGCTCCCGTACCGACAAAATTATTCGGGTTAAATTGACCTTCGCCAATTTTGTAAGCTTCGGGGGAAAGCGCACAAACTCCAGGGAAAGCTAACAAAGCTGGAAATGCTGCAAACTGATTTTTGAGCTGAATTGTTAATTCATACTCCCCTGTTGCTTCCACTGATTTAACAACATCACCTAATAAAAATGAGGGTTTACCTTTGTTCTGAATAAAACGTTTGATACTAAAAGCCATAGCTTCAGCATTAAAAGAGGTTCCATCATGGAAAACAACCCCCTTGCGAATGGGAATAGTATAAGTCAAACCATCTTCACTAACTTTTGGTAACGCAGTTGCTAAATCTGGCTTAACTTCTGGATCTCCAGGTTCGTAAGCGTATAAGCGATCGCTCATATTGGAAATCAAGGAAATTGAAGATAATTCGTAAGCGTCAGCTGGATCGAGAGTACGTGGTTTGCCTGTTGTCCCGATGGTAATACGATTGGATGATTGGGCTACCGTTTGGGGATTACTAGCACAGCTACTTAGTAAAATTAAACACGCACAAAACAGAGAAAATAATGGTTTAAGCCGACCCCAACTTTTTCTAGACAAAGGAAACCAGTACATAGCAGTGGGATGATTGAATTCAGTGGTGAGTTATTTTACTATATGTTTGACTGAACGCTATAGATTAGTTATTGCAATTTAGAAATCTCTAGCCAATCATTTAGCTCTGCGTAAAAAAGTATCAATAAAAGTTAAAAGAAATACAAAAACTCTAATACTTAAAACACGACTTAAAAAAGCAATTGAAATTTAAGAACATAATCTATAGAAAAGATATATTGAAATTGAAAATTTGCTATTAGAACCTATCCTTACAACCACGTTTTCCCAATTTAGTATGTTAATAAAATACTCTTATGTAAGAAATCAAAAAATGACAAACCCGCTACAATATTGAATTTAAATCCATACAATAATATTCCTTAATGATTGAAAAAGTTTAAGTGAAGTCAAGCAAATCAATCATTACCAAAGATAGCTTCAATTTCTTCTCTATATTCCGACATATTTATTAACTTTTTTTCACGACCTAACTTCACCGAGATAGGGTATATATTTGAATTGCCTAAAACTTTTATCTCCGATAGATTAATGGATAAAGATGATTTTATTTATACATTAAACTCCGAGATTGTCCTTAAATTACGAACGGCAAATTGAAAATCTAACGTAGAGAGTGAAAAGCTCGTGAAGTATTTCTTTTTAACCGAGGGCTGGAAAGTCGGCAGAGTATGGGCTGCTGAAGGATTATGGCAAACAACCGCATGGCGACGCCAACCCGAAATTCAACGCATTGATGTATCTCTGGAAGAAAAAAATGAAGTTCTTTGGCTTCATAGGGTAGAAGATACTATTGTCATGGTGGAAGTCATGCCAATACTACCCCCAAGTAAAAATGGTTCTGGACAAAAAATAGGTCAAGTAGTTCTCAAAAGGCTTATGAGTGCCGAACAAGTAATTGATCGCCTGGCTTCTGCTGAAACTAGATGTCTTTTACAAAATATTCAGTCAGTCGTGAATTAAAAAAGGACTGATAACCAGGGATAGCACTGCGTGCCACCTTACGGCATATAGGGACTAATGGCTGAGGACTATGTAAATATAGATACAGTTTTTCGCTTGAGTCAAATATATTTTCAGGTTCCAAAATATAGGGACGTAGCATTGCTACGTCTCTACAAGTATTTAAATACTCAATCTATAAACATAGTTTTTTACTTATAGTTACCAATCCAATACCTAATACCCAGTCCCCATATGCCGCTTGCGGCGGCACGCAGTGCTATCCCCAATCCCCAATCCCCAATCCCCAGTCGCCAACACCCACCCAACAGGTCAAGGCAAATATTTACACGCTTGCAAACAGCTCCACGAATAGTTACACTTTTTAAAACATTCTCATTTTTGCTGGTGAATGTTAATCCAACTCTACTGAGGCTATAACCTAGTACTGTTAAGGGTTTAACAAAATCACTGTGATGTTTATAAAAATTAGGCAAAGCAGCAATCTCAGCAAAAAAGTAGCAATAAAAACACTAAAAACTCATTTTTGCAAAAATTAACTCTTCTAGGAGGGGCGTAGTCGATGGGACTACCTTGGTACCGAGTACATACAGTCGTTCTGAACGATCCGGGGCGACTTATTTCTGTGCACCTAATGCATACAGCATTGGTAGCAGGCTGGGCTGGTTCGATGGCTCTTTACGAACTAGCAATTTTTGACCCCAGCGACCCAGTACTTAACCCAATGTGGCGTCAAGGCATGTTCGTGCTACCCTTCATGGCACGTTTAGGGGTTACAGGTTCTTGGGGCGGTTGGGATGTTACCGGCGCAGTTGGAAACGACCCTGGGTTCTGGTCTTTTGAAGGCGTTGCAGCAGCCCATATCGTTCTTTCTGGTTTATTATTCCTAGCTGCTGTTTGGCACTGGGTTTACTGGGATTTGGAATTATTTACCGATCCTCGGACTGGCGAACCCGCTCTTGACTTGCCAAAAATGTTTGGCATTCACTTATTCTTGTCTGGCTTACTTTGCTTCGGTTTTGGTGCATTCCACCTCACCGGACTTTGGGGTCCAGGAATGTGGGTTTCCGATGCTTACGGCATAACGGGACACATCCAAGGAGTAGCGCCAGAGTGGGGACCGGAGGGTTTTAACCCATATAATCCTGGGGGAATCGTCGCTCACCACATCGCTGCTGGTGTTGTTGGTATTATTGCTGGTTTATTCCATTTATCAGTTAGACCACCTGAAAGGCTGTATCGAGCCTTAAGAATGGGTAACATTGAAACTGTGTTATCAAGCAGTATCGCGGCTGTTTTCTTTGCAGCATTTGTAGTTGCCGGAACCATGTGGTACGGTAGCGCAACCAGTCCAATTGAATTATTTGGTCCTACCCGTTATCAATGGGATCAAGGTTATTTTAAACAGGAAATTGACCGTCGCGTTCAAGCAAGTGTTGCTGATGGCGCATCGCTTTCTGAAGCTTGGTCAGAAATTCCTGAAAAACTTGCTTTCTATGACTATGTTGGTAATAGCCCCGCAAAAGGTGGTTTATTCCGCGTTGGTCCCATGGTTCAGGGTGATGGTATTGCTCAATCATGGGCTGGTCATGCAGTATTCACAGATGGCGAAGGTAGAGAGTTAACTGTTCGTCGTCTACCTAACTTCTTTGAAACCTTCCCTGTAGTTCTGACTGACTCCGATGGAATTGTTCGCGCTGATATTCCTTTCCGACGTGCGGAATCTCAATACAGCTTTGAACAAACTGGTGTTACCGTTAGCTTCTACGGTGGCGATTTTAACGGACAAACCTTCACCGATCCTGCTGAAGTGAAGAAGTGGGCGCGTAAAGCACAAGGTGGAGAAGTCTTTGACTTCGACAGAGAAACCTTAAATTCTGACGGTGTATTCCGCAGTAGCCCCAGGGGTTGGTTTACCTTTGGGCACGCAGTATTTGCACTGTTGTTCTTCTTCGGTCATATCTGGCATGGTTCTAGAACCATTTACAGAGATGTATTCGCCGGCGTTGATGCGGATCTCGAAGAGCAAGTGGAATGGGGTCTATTCCAGAAAGTGGGTGACAAATCTACTCGCCGGAAGGAAGCTCTCTAAACTTTCTCTAAACTTTATGTAACAAAATGTTAATAATTGTTTAGAAGATTTTTCTTGAAATTGGGGATTGGATAATAGAAATCGGGAAGTAGATTTTTAACTGCGAGCCAAAATCTAATACTCGATCCCCAGTTTCTTCAAATATTCCCTCACAGTACTTTGGTACAATAATTAACAGCAGGCTAGATAGATAGGAGCTTGTGATATGGAAGCAATTGCATACGTTTTTATTTTGGCAGTATCTCTAGGAATTCTGTTCTTTGCGATCGCGTTTCGCGAGCCACCCCGCGTTGAAAAAGAAGATTAGATATTTCCTGTCAAATTCTTGTTGCCAGAATTCTTCGCGAATATATTTGGATTTAATATCAATATGTAGCGAATAAAATATAGCGAACTGAAGATGCTGCTATTACCAATATCGGTATTGGCAGCTTCTTTGATTTTTATTCACAAGCTATTCGAACAAGTAAATTCAAGGTTTTGCTAAATTCAAATTTAGCCGTCTCACCAAACCACATAACGGACTTTAAGCGTGATGGGGCTTAGGAGAGTGGGGTTATTGCAAAATGCTTATTGCGAAATATTAATTTTTGTTAATAATTTAGGTATTATCTGAGGAGTTGTTTGATTAACTCAAGATGTGAATTTTAACCCCATAGCTATGAATATCCTCTTCTTCTCTATCAATAATGAGAAATGAGAATGAACATTTTGATTGAATTATATTTATATCTGATATAATTTAATATCTGTAAGTCGATACCTGTAGATATTAGCTTTTCTACGCTAGGATGAAATAGGATGTAGGTGTAGACTGCCCCAAAATGGCGCTTGCATATACATCAGCTAGGAGGCAAAATTTTACGGAGAATAAACCTAGGAAACAGCAAGCATGGTAAATGTCAATCAGAAAACAACTGTGACAGATATAGGATTCACTCACGAGGAATTTGCAGCTTTACTTGATAAATACGATTATCATTTCAGTCCAGGTGATATCGTTCCAGGTACAGTATTTAGTATAGAGCCTCGGGGCGCTCTGATTGACATAGGAGCCAAGACAGCAGCATTTATACCTATACAAGAAATGTCTATCAACCGGGTGGATAACCCGGAAGAAGTACTACAGTCAAACGAAACACGAGAATTCTTTATTCTGACCGACGAAAATGAAGATGGTCAGTTGACACTTTCTATCCGCCGTATTGAATACATGCGAGCGTGGGAGAGAGTTCGTCAATTACAAGCGGAAGATGCCACAGTCCGTTCTGGCGTATTTGCGACTAATCGCGGTGGTGCGTTGGTAAGAATTGAAGGATTGCGTGGTTTTATTCCTGGCTCCCATATTAGCACTCGTAAGCCGAAAGAAGATTTGGTTGGTGAAGAATTGCCACTGAAATTTTTGGAGGTAGACGAAGAGCGCAACCGCCTAGTTCTTTCCCACCGCCGAGCGCTGGTTGAGCGTAAGATGAACCGTTTAGAGGTAGGCGAAGTAGTAATTGGTACTGTTCGCGGTATTAAGCCCTACGGTGCGTTTATTGATATTGGTGGTGTAAGTGGTCTGTTGCACATTTCGGAGATCTCCCACGAGCATATCGATACACCTCACAGCGTATTCAACGTTAATGATGAACTGAAAGTCATGATTATTGACTTGGATGCAGAAAGAGGTCGAATTTCTCTGTCTACCAAGCAATTGGAGCCAGAACCTGGTGACATGATCAAGAACCGGGATGTGGTGTTTGATAAAGCAGAAGAGATGGCTGCTAAGTACAGAGAGCAGATGCTAGCTAAACAACAAGGTTTAACACTTGAAAGCACCGACTCGGCAGAAGCAACTGCAGCAGAAGAACTAGAAGAAGTACCATCAGCAACTGAAGAACCAGAAGTTCCTACAGCAACTGAAGAACCAGAAGTTCCTACAGCAACTGAAGAACCAGAAGTTCCTACAGCAACTGAAGAACCAGAAGTTCCTACAGCAACTGCAGAACCAGAAGTTCCTACAGCAACTGAAGCTGAAGAAGCTAGCGAATCAGCTGAAGAAGCTAGTGAATCAAATGTAGTTGAAACAGTAGTATCAAATGTAGCTGAAACAGTAGCAAACGCTGTTGAAGCAGTAACAGATGCTGTTGAGACGGCAGTAGATGCCATTAGCCCAACAGAAGATTCTGCTGA
>JGI1201J43222_100117_pt1 | contig 29302 bp, 21 predicted proteins | sample MastesBC008_FD_43222 | JGI IMG/M metagenome (IMG submission 43222) | reverse complement strand
TTCTGACTTCTGATTTCTGATTTCTGACTTCTGACTCCTGATTTCTGACTTCTGACTTCTGAATTCTAAAAATCAAAGCCTAGGTAATATTTCTGGCAATAATTGACCTGGAACTTTTGATAAAGCTAAATTTTGTCCTTGTAAGCCCAATTCATTGTGGAATGCACGAATTGTTTTAACTACATAAGCTAGAGTTGTTTGATAAGCGTCGGGTTGTTTGTTTAATCCATTCAAAGCTTTCAAATGATTCTCCAATGAAGTTTCTAGATGCTCAGAACGAATATTTTTATTCCCCTTGAAATAAGAATCTGTCACTAGTTGATAGTGAGCTAATCCCAAATTATTGTGAGTTGCATAAACATCAAAACTTAGAGGTGCACCTTTAATTGAATGAGCCAAAGCAAGACATTCTTTATATGCATTGATACACAAATTCAAAAATTTTGTTCGGAACTCTTTTGGTGTTTGTGTTTGATTTGCTAAATGCCAATAAGCAGTTCCAAGATTATTTTGAGTTGCAGCACAAGCGACCGGAAGGTTTGCAGAAGTTCGATATTTCAAAGCCTCTTGGTAAGCATCAATTGCAAACTGTAAATTTTGCGTTGGTTGCTCGTATTGTGCCAAATTCCAGAAAGCTGTACCAATGTTATTTTGAATCATGCCATATTTGAGCGGTTCCTCCTCTGGTGTATAGTGTTCCAGGGCTAACTGATAAGAATTAATCGCCTTTTTCAAATGTTCTACAGGTTGGTTATACTGTGCTAAATGCCAATAAGCAGTACCTAAATTATTTTGACAAGCAGCATATTTCAATGGCTCCATTTCTGCAGTGCGGAAATATAGCGCTTCACAATAAGCAGAAACGGCTTGTTGCCAATTTTCCGATGGGTTAGTAAACCGTGCTAAATCACCGTAAGCAGTTCCTAAATTGTTTTGAATGCGAGCATAGGTTTCTTGATGAGTTTGTGGCGAAATCATTTTTAACGCCAACTGATAAAACTCAATTCCTTGTTCGATATAAGCTTGACCTTCTTCTGAATTAGGTGGAGTGCGATAAAGCATCCAATAAAGCGTACCCAAATCATTTAAGATATCTGGCACGTGAGGCGAGTTATCATCATAGGTAATCGACTCTTGATAAGCAAGAATCGCCACCATCAAACTTTCTAAATTTGAATCTCCTTGTTCGATTCGCTGACGATACAAGTTTCCCAAACGGTGATAGGCGAGAGCTAAAGTTGTTTTTTCTGCTTCTTTTGAGTGTAATTCCTCAATTTCTGCTAAAATCTGCTGCGGTTGCCATTTTTCTTCTGATTCAAGATCAATTTTGCTGTTAATTGTTGCTACTACTAACTCGCTTAATTCTTTACTTATATGGGACAAAGCCAGAGAAGAAGATGCTTGATTCGTCTCACGAATACTCAAATGACTTTCCTCCTGTGGAGGATTGGGTATAAATAATTCTGATTTGGAAAGAGAACTATCTTGTAATCGGCTGCTACTCTTTATAGGTGCTTCAATCTGAAAATCAAAATCTTCTTTTGCTAGCCCAACCGATTCTTCCAATATAGATTTTTCTAGATGATCTACATTCATATTCCGAGAACTAGAAAGACGTTCTGGGGAAGCTTGATTTTTAGCTGTTGGCGTAGGTTCGCCAGAAAAAGTAAATACACCTGTTCGAGAGCGCCAAAATTGAGGTGCAGACTGCTGAACTGCATATAACCAAGGGCGTGACAACCACATTAGTAAACTCGACTCTTGGCCAGATAGTTGTTGTTCAATTAATCTGAGGTTATGCAAAAATAGGCGCTGCGTTGCTACCGGTTGTCTCGTAAGTTGTTCAATTCCCACAATCTGAAACGCCGGTATTGGTAATGCTTTACCCGGACTATCTTTTGAACCTCCTACCACAGGTGGTGGATAATTGTTTAACCATTGGTCGATCTGCACTATCGGATTTGGTTGGACTAAATCTAATCTCAATGTAACCAGCCTTGGATAAGCTGGGGTGCTAGTTTCTTGGGAATTAGATAAAACTTGTCCGACTGGATACGCTAAGTTAGAGTGTAAGCGCGCTGCAACCTGATTTCTCAGGTTTAAATCATCGCATACCGCTATAAAAATTTGACGTCGCAAACCGAGACCAAGGGCTAGTTTGAGACGTTGGTATACTTGTCGATTCCAAGCAGTGTTATCGGAATGTGGTGTTTCGTTTGCACTCATGGCTGCTGGGAGCAGTATTATAGCAATTATAAAGATTTACGTTTATTAACGGTGCTTTAGTAATTGACTCTATGGGATTCATGGTAGACCCAAAGGACATTTACCAATCAAGGGGTTTCACAAGACAGTGACTTACTCAGAAAAGCATCTGCCTGAGAACATTGTTTATTTTTTTCTAATTACTTTGCGAAATTAATTTCTTTTATAAGAAATTATGTGGCGAAAGAAACAAGATGACCCACTAAAAATTAAGGGCTTTTACAGGTATCTTTCTCTTCAAAAATTGATAAAACTAGTTTTAAATACTAATTATGAATATGATTTTCCCCTACCCGGGAGTCTTTTCAGGATAAATCAAATTTCCAATAAATCAATTTAAACAAAGTAACTCATTATACTAATTGTTTTAATGTCTTTAAAAAAACATAAATCAGGTCCCGAAAAAAAATATCCGGAACCTTAAATAATGTGAATTTATTTTAAGTTAGGTTAATTAACTATGTTTTTGAATTAACTAAGGTTGGATATGGAGAAGGTGAGAAAAATCAAGCCAGCGACCAACATTAAACCGGAGACTCCAAAAATGATATAATTGCGTTTCTGCTTAGATGATGGGGGTTCTGCTTGATAAACTTGTGGTTCACGAGCAAAATTATTTAAGCGACCGCCTTCTTCGGTGGTGTAAGGCATAGAATAACTCCCTTCTTCTTTTAGAGAACTTTACACACAGAGTATATATACTCTCACCATTATATAAGAATCTTTACATTGGCGCTGGTCAATCTAGCATAAGAACACTATTGAGTGAGATTGTAAATAATTTTTGCCCGCAGTAAATTTGTAATGCCAGTACTAAGCAATTACCTGATTTGCTATTATTCGTTAATCCTTCCGCTTACAGGCGATGATGCAATAGCATGGCTTTGAATTGGCATTCTCCCTGCTAGATATGCAATTCGACCAGAATTTGCAGCTAATTTCATCGCTTGTGCCATCGCAGGAGAATTTTGGGCTAAAGCGATCGCACTATTAATCAATAATGCATCGGCTCCCAATTCCATCGCTTGGGCAGCTTCAGATGGTAAACCGATCCCAGCATCAACCACAATCGGGACTTGAGCATTTTCAATAATAATTTTGATATTGGCAATTGTTTGCAATCCTTGTCCAGAACCGATGGGTGCAGCTAAAGGCATAACTGTGGCACAGCCGGCTTCTTCTAAATGCTTGGCTAGCATTGGGTCAGCATTAATGTAAGGTAAAACAGCAAAACCTTCCTTAACTAATTGTTCTGCAGCTTGAAGAGTACCGATTGGGTCGGGAAGTAAATATTTAGGATCGGGAATTACTTCTAATTTGACGAAATTATTATCTTCTTGTCCGAGTAATTTAGCCATTTCTCGTCCTAAGCGTGCCACGCGTACCGCTTCTTCTGCTGTCTTACAGCCTGCAGTATTGGGCAACATCCAGATTTTACCCCAGTCCAAAGCTTCGGCTAAACCTTCATGTCCGGGAGCATTGGTTTGTACTCTGCGCACCGCCACGGTGACGATTTCACAACCGCTAGCAATAACGCTTTGTTGCATTTCTTCTATACTGCGATACTTACCCGTTCCAGTCATTAAGCGAGATTGAAATGTTTTTCCGGCAATTTTGAGGAGTGAGTCCTCCAAATATTGGATATTTTGCCGATCTGCGACCGCTGAATTGGGGGAAAAGTTAGCCGGATGAGTAAGCATGGGAATATTAGTAGATGACCTTTCAAGAAAACGAGAAAAGTGAAAATCACTTAGGAGGGGGTCAGATTTTTCCTCCCAGATGGAATCAGCGATCAATTTTGCCGTTATTGGCGCAAGTAAAATACCATTGCGATGATGACCTGTAGCTAAAGTTAGGTTTTTACAGGGACTGCTACCCAAAATTGGGAGTTCATCGGGGGTGGTAGGACGAAATCCCCACCATAATTCTTGAATGGGATAATCTTTTAATTCAGGATAAAGTCGAATTGCTTGTTGTAATAAGTTTTGAATTCCAACAGGAGTGTTTCCAGGAGTAAAACCTACATCTTCGCTGGTTGCTCCCAAGATAATTCGTCTGTCCCGTCGGGGAACAATATAAATATTTTCACCAAATAGAACTCTGTTTAAAGGTAATTCTGTTATGGATTCCGGTACTCGCAGGCTTAACATTTGACCTTTGCGCGGATTTACTGGTAAGGGAAGTATTTGATTCGACCAAGCACCTGCAGCTAAAACATAATGTTCGGCGGACAAAGTACCAATATTTGTCTGAACCCCAATAACTTCACCTTGGCGTTGCTGAATGCCTTCTACTATGACACCTTCTTTAATATCTATTCCCAATGAGTGGGAATAAGTTAATAGTGCTTTTGCTAAAGCACGATTATCTACCTGTCCATCTTCTGGATACCACCAACCACCTATTACTTCTGTACTTAATCCAGGCTGATATTGGTGAATTGCTTCTTTATTTAACCAGTAACCGGAATCATCACTTTGCTTCCCAGCCTCTAAAGTTTGAGACGTACCGCGGTACGTCTCTACAAATTTAGTATTTTGTTTACTATTTTCTAATTCTTTAAAAACAGGTGCTAAGATGCCACAACACCAATAGCCAGAATTTTCTCCAGTTGATTCTTCTATTTTACGCGTCCATTCGGGATACAAATAGAGTGAACGCCGACACAAATCTTGCATTGAACCGGCAGGAATTTGTTCGGCACCGGGTGCTAACATACCTGCAGCAGCATTTGTGGCAGCACCGTTAATATCACGACCTACCAATGTGACTTGGGCACCGCGTAACTGTAGTTCTACCGCGATCGCTAAACCGATTACGCCGCTACCGAGAATTAAAATTTTGCTGCTCATGAGTCATTAATAATTAATTATTAGCCATGAGCTATTAGTACGTTTGTAAAATAACTCATAACTAATTCATAATTAATAACTTATAACTAATAAGCGGTAACTACCACAAGGCACGAATTGGTTCGCTATTATCGCTACCATCAGTTACTTCACCATTTCCTTCGCTGCTACCACCATCAGTTCCCTGACCACTTCCTTGAGCAGTTCCATCTTGAATAGTTCTTTGATTGCTCTCTTGGTTTTGTTGGGTACCAGAATTATTATTCTGGCTTACTTCAACAGAAGGATCTGTACTAGAGGGCTTTTGAGCTACAGTACTACCACCGTTAGTATTTGCAGGTGATTGCTTTGCCGTTGTGCTATTAACATTAATATTAGCTGGGAGAACGCTGGATTCTTTATCAGACGTTTTCGGACCTTGAGCGTTACGTCCATCCATTGGAAAACTTATTCCCAATAGGGTTCCGAGTAAAATTGCTAATCCTCCAGCCATTAAAACCAGTGGTGTCCATCTACCCATTTTCTGTTTTTCCTTTTCTAGCCAAAGATTGTACAAACATTCTTTTGGGAACCTCGTCCCCAGAATTTATCAATTTGTGTTGCAATTAATTGAATTAATTTTCGCCTTAGTTTGAAATACACAAACACAAGTCTGATTCAGGAGAATGGGGAGGTGGGAAAATCCGCCTGTGGCACTTCACCTGTTGGTTTTACTATACGGGTTCCGCAGATAATAGCATACTCATAGTTTATTACTTTAGCGTTTTTATTGTAAAGTTCAATGCTGTTTTGCACCAAAATTTTACGGAGAGTATCTACAATTGTATGCCACCAGCTAAAATCCTTCGAAGTACCCCATTCGATATGCTGTTCCTGAGTTATTACAGGTAGCATTTGGGAGTTTTGAAAAAGTTTTTTGTTGTATTGCTTTTTATGTACCTACACATTCCTTTTTAACTTTTGTTATCATCCATCCTTGACTTTACCCATATTTTTACTCTTCACCCATCTTTTAACTTATGAGTGCAAATTCCGAGCGCCAAATTTGGATCTATGACACCACCCTTCGGGATGGTATGCAGTGTGAAGGTCTATCAGTTTCCATAGAAGATAAATTACGTATTGCTCGCTGCCTAGACCGTTTAGGGGTTCCTTTCATTGAAGGCGGTTGGCCTGGAGCAAATCCTAAAGATGTACAGTTTTTTTGGGAGTTACAAGAAGAACCGCTCGAACAGGCAGAAATTGTTCCTTTCTGCTTTACTCGGCGTCCCAATATCACTGCTGCCAAAGATCCAATGTTACAAGCAATTATTGCTGCTGGTACTCGTTGGGTGACAATTGTCGGTAAGTCTTGGGACTTACATGTCAAAGAAGGTCTTAAGACTACTTTAGCAGAAAACCTAGGGATGGTAGATGATACAATAAAATACTTAATTTCTCAAAGACGTCGTGTAATATACGATGCGGAGCATTGGTTTGATGGCTACAAGCATAATCGAGATTATGCACTCCAGACTTTAACAGCAGCTCTTAATGCCGGAGCAGAATGGCTAGTATTATGCGACACAAATGGTGGAACATTGCCAAATGAAATAACTCAAATAGTTACGGATGTTATTAAATCCCTTCCTACTGGAATTCAGCTTGGCATTCATACCCACAATGATTCTGATACTGCGGTAGCTAATGCTTTGGCTGCGGTGATGGCAGGAGCAAGCATGGTACAGGGTACTATTAATGGTTATGGCGAACGCTGCGGTAATGCTAATCTTTGCTCTGTGATTCCCAACTTACAAGTTAAATTAGGATACAACTGTATAGAAAATACCCAGCTCTCCAAGCTAACGGAAACCAGTAGATTTGTAAGTGAAGTTGTAAACCTGGCTCCTAATGTACATGCTCCTTTTGTTGGTAATTCAGCTTTTGCCCATAAAGGGGGAATGCATGTTAGCGCAGTGGAACGCAATCCCCTTACTTACGAACATATTGAACCCGAACAAATTGGTAATTCTCGTCGGATTGTAGTTTCCGAGCAATCAGGAGCAAGTAATATTTTGGCAAAAGCTCGTAGCTTCGGGATTAAGTTGGAAAAAGATAATCCTGCGACCAAGCAAATCTTGAATAATCTCAAGCAACTCGAACATGAAGGTTATCAATTTGAGGCTGCTGAGGCAAGTTTTGAACTGCTCGTACGCGGTGCTTTGGGAGAACGGCAACAATTTTTTCAGATCAAAGGCTTTAAAGTTCATTGTGACCTAGTTCAACACCTAGAAAGTAATTTAGGAAATGGGGATGCATTAGCAACTGTCAAAATCACTGTGAACGGTCAAGATATTTTAGAAGCAGCGGAAGGTATAGGACCAGTAGCAGCTCTCGACGCTGCTCTACGCAAAGCTTTGACAAACTTCTATCCCCAAATCGCAATGTTCGAATTGACGGATTATAAAGTCAGAATCCTCAATGGACATACGGGAACTGCAGCGAAAACCCGGGTATTAGTCGGATCCGGTAATGGTCGTCAGCGTTGGACAACTGTTGGAGTTTCAAGCAATATTTTATCTGCTTCCTACCAAGCAGTGGTTGATGGATTGGAATACGGTTTAATGCTCCATTCTCAAGCTCAAACAGAAATAAGCACATCCAGTTAATTATCAAGCTTAAAAGTGAGTATTAAGTACAGACTTGAAACAAGTGCTCTAAGCGTGTAATTAATTTTCTGTTCGTTTCCAGTTCAAAATCAAACCTAATTCAAAATCAAACCTAATTCAACACTTTGTTAACGCCATAGGCGCGGTCTGTTATCTCCAACGGACATGCGCTTAGCCTGCGGCGTCGGCACTTGGCGCTTACGATGAACGGCTACGCCGCGTACAAACACCACAGGTGTGGCTCAGCCTTTAGCTGCGCTACCTACGGTTCGGATCTGCTAATGACTTTTGATTTGTCAAACATACTTGTTTGGTAAATTTATCTACGCGTCAGACAAATTGCCAATCCCAGACAGATTAACTTTTCTCACTCCCACACCCAAACAGGTGATCGGCAATCTGTTTTTACTGACAGTTGATAGTCACTTGAAACGTTTATAACGCTTTCACATTAATCAAAAGGGCTCAATTTAGTTTTACATTAAGCAAAGCTTTGTTTTTATTTAAGCAAAGCTGTCCCATGCTTGTGTAACTACTTGACTTAACCAGCGTCTTTGTTGCTTGCTCAGTAAAGGGTCATCGGCGAGCACTTGAGCCGTTAATTCATCTAAGGATTGACCTTGGGAACTGACGATTTTGATGACTCCTGCAATTGCAGCAGCAACCATTTCTTCGTCAACTACTGGCTTTTGTTGCCAATTCATTATTTCTTGCGTACTGTCTGGGATGGGATAATTCATGGCGCGAGTTTACAAAAACACCTGATGAATAATTTAGTGAATGATAGATTTGATGAAATCTTAATATTTGTTTACTAAATCTTTATTCTACTAATAGGGCGGAGTGTAGCGTAATTCATAGCTGGGTAAAATCTGCCTTAATGAGTATCTTGAGAGAACAAAACAAAAATGAAAGAAATACTTTATTTGGAGATTCCAACACCAGATATAAATGCAGTGTGTGCTTGGCTACAAGCAGATTTCCAACCAAAAATTGGCAAGAAAGTTATCACTGCCCAAGGCTTTTGCCTTAAAGTAAATGACACTACAGCGGAAACAGTAAGTGTTCCGGAAAATTTGCCAGCTGAACTCTCAATTTTTATTTGGTCGTTACAACGGACTACATATTTAAAAGTATTTCGTTGGTCAGAAAAAGCTGTTCCTAAAGAACATAAATTCCTCAAACATTTAACGGTTAGTATCAGGAAACGCTTTCCCCACAATTACCCAGAACCACCTGCTATTGACCTATCAAAACAGTCAATTTTTACCGCCTTAGAGCAAGATTATCCTCTGACTGTAAAATATTTTCAAAAAATGCCTAATGGTGAGTACGATTTGAAACGAGTCTACTGGTGGGAGAAGCGTTGGCGTGAAGGGGTGCGCAATCCGCAACAACCGAAGCAAGTAGTGTTTTCTCACACAAAATCCAGTAATGAATTTAATCTCGATGTAGAAGAAAAAAAATCTTTTTACGATTTAATTTATGTTGGTGGCGCTCTGGGTGTAATTCATGCTGCGGCAATGGCAAAACTGGGTTATAAAGTATTACTAATTGAAAGATTGCCCTTTGGAAGAATGAACAGAGAATGGAATATTTCTCGCGATGAAATCCAAAGTTTAATTAATATTGGTTTGATTACTCCTGCAGAGTTAGAAACAATTATTGCCAGTGAATATAAAGATGGCTTCAATAAGTTTTTCGATGGGAATAATTCACCCGGCTTAAAAGCTGACATACTACATACACCCACGGTATTAAATATAGCTTTAGATTCTGAAAAATGGCTGCAAATGTGCGGAGAGAAATTATTAGCAGCTGGAGGAGAAATTTTTGATGAAACAGAATTTGTTCGTGCCGATATTTTTCCAAAATATGGCGAAAAACAAAATGGACAGAAGCTTATTGTAACACTGCAAGACTTAAAAACGCAAGTTGAAAAACAAGTTAGCGGTAGACTATTAGTAGATGCGATGGGAACAGCATCACCGATCGCGTGGCAGTTAAACGGCGGTCGTACCTTTGATAGTGTTTGTCCTACGGTTGGAGCAGTAGTGGAGAGTGGTTTTGAACCGGGAGTCTGGGATTCCCAATATGGAGATGTACTCAATTCCCATGGCGATATCTCTCGAGGAAGACAGTTAATTTGGGAATTATTTCCTGGAGCAGATGAAGAGTTGACTATTTACTTATTTCACTATCACCAGGTTAATAGTAAAAATCCGGGTTCTTTATTAGAAATGTATGAAGATTTCTTTACTATTTTGCCAGAATATCGCCGTTGTGACCTAGACAAATTGGTGTGGAAAAAACCAACATTCGGTTATATTCCGGGACATTTTAGTGTGAATAGTCGCGATCGCACTGTAGCTTATGACCGAATTATTGCGATCGGTGATGCTGCATCACTCCAGTCTCCTTTAGTGTTTACTGGTTTTGGCTCCCTAGTTCGGAATTTAGAACGCCTAACAACTTTATTAGATACAGCTCTAAAATATGACTTGCTTTCTTGGCAACATCTTAACCAAATTCGTGCATTTCAAAGTAACATTGCTGTGACTTGGATGTTTTCCAAGGGAATGATGGTTCCCACCGGTAAATTTATTCCTCCGGAAAGAATTAATGCAATGCTCAATACTTTCTTCGGATTATTAGCTGCAGAACCCCAAGAAGTAGCAGATAACTTTATTAAAGACAGATTTGATTGGTTGACCTTCAATCGGTTAGCCCTGAAAGCAGCTCGTAAAAACCCCGCATTACTACCCTGGATTTGGGAATTAGCTGGCTCCAAAGATTTAATTAGATGGGTGGGTAATTACATAAACTTTTCTCGCCATGCACTCACAGTTGCTTTACTTAACTGGTGGTTACCTCAATCTCTCCACCTGATTCAACCTTGGTTAGAAAAGCATCATCCAGGTTTGTGGCTGCGCTTGTTATCTCTTGCCTATGCTTTAACCGCAGGTACAATACGAAAGCAAAACCTTACTTATCAGTTAAAAATTAAACGTAGTGAAATGAAAGTTACTGGGTGATTGGTGTTAGCGTAAGCATGACGCATTAGCAAAGCAGGATGCAAGCACAGACACCAAATGTCTACAGCATTATAGGTACTTGGTAATTGGTAATTAGATTTGATATCTACAAACCTAATTCCAACACCCAATACCTGACATTTATTATTCTGAGGTTGAATGGGAACGGAAATCTGGTAATTCCACAGAAGCTAAAGACTTCTTTGGATTTCGACGACGTTCTGGGTAAACTACTGGTGACGGAGAATTGTCATTATTGTAGTGGGTAAATTGTTCTGAATTAAGATCGCTTTCAAAACTACCCTCAGACCAGGTTGAACCATCTGAAAAAATATCTCCTGAAAAGGTATCTGTTAAAGAAGTATCTCCTGAAGAATCTTTTCGATTCCCAAATTCATCATCAGGGTGTTTGCTGTCATGTGATTTGACAACAGGCTCCGAAACAGTTTTTTGAGGATTATGAGCATCATCTACATCTGCAGATTGAGATGCTTGAGATATTCCTTGACTGCGGAAAAACGTCTCAATTACGCTATCCAATTTTTCTTTTAAATCAGATTCTTTAAGCTCAGATTCTTTGAATTCAGATTCTTTGGATTTGTCTTCTTCTACGTCAGATTTTTCTAAATCATATTCGTCATCATATTCGTCCAAATCGGAAGATTCGTGGTAAGAAATAGTTTCTGGCGTAATTTTTCGATCTATAGTTTCTTTTGCAATATCTTCATTTATAAATTCTTGCTCTATACTTTCTGAAGAGAAATTAGTTGTTGTTTGTTGTGGGGAAATATCTTCCTCACTTGCTTCAACATCCCAAATAGATACTTCACTGTCAGCTTCGTGGGGAACTGAAAAATTCGAACTTTCCTCCGTGCTCGTATCCCAAATGTAAGCTTGTGCTGAATCATCACAATCTATTTTTTCAGATTGAGAATGACCGATAAAAGATCCGTTCCCAGTAAATATATTTTCTTTAACTGTAGAGTCCCAACCAGAAAACTCATTAATGCTTTCTTGCCACATTCGAGTTTGAGGTTCACCAAAATCTTCTTCTTGAGCGTATGCTACTTCGTCATCATTAAATGTATCTGCTTGTTGTTCAGACCAGGGTCGAATTGGTTGGGCATTAGTTAGAAATGACCGAAGCTTACTATTAATAGTAGATGATTGCCGAGTAAAGTTCCTAGCCCTACTAATTGTTTCATTATCCTCTAGATCCCCCGGGACTGGTGTATCTAAACATTTACTCAAAGCAGCTTTAAACTGTAAATTCTGCCGCTGCTGACGCATTAACCTTGTACGTAATTCTCGAGAAGCATTTTCCAATTGCGATAATTTATAGGATTGTTCGTTATATCTACTGTGTAATTTGGTACATTCACGCTCTAGTTGAGCCAATCTTTGCTGACTACTTTCCAAATGAGATTTGTAACTTTCTATTAGACTTTCTTGACGCTTAATCGTTTGTGTCGAATTTTCTAACTCTTGGAATAGTGATTCAATCTTTTCTCTGTCTGCGATACTTTCCTGGGTTTGCTGACAAAGCATCGACTCTGCAATACTTGAGTGGTTCTTTTGTTTTTGTAGAGCTTTCTGGTTATCTGCAAGAGCCGATGTAAGTTCTTCTACTTGTTGATACAAGTCCTCATTAGCTGAACGCAACTCTTGATTTAGCTCCAACAGTTGCTGAAACTCTGAATTAACAGCAGCTTGTTTTTCGCTTTCGGGTTCTGCGACCCAATCTTTTTGGGAGTTACTTGTTAATTCATCCTCTGAAAGATCTAAATCAGGAATACTTTCCCACTGGGCGCGATTTAATTCCAAAATTCCATTCGATGATTCTGAATCAATGTTTGTTTGTTCTTCGTCATCAATGTTAGTAGTTGATTCTGGGGAAGATATTTCGTTTTCCCAATCACTACTTTCCCATTCTTGATCGTTGGAAATTGCTGAAATCGAAGAATTTGCCGGTGGTAACTTTGGAATTACTAAATTTTTATTAGAAACAATTTCACGATCTTCATTAGGTAAAAGCGAGTAAAAAGGACAATTTTCTTTTTCTAGTTGTTGGGAGTTTTCAAGATTACAGGATCCGGTCAAATTTTCGTTTTCTGGGATGTCAGCTTCATTCATTACTCTTCACCAAGCAGCGATAAATTGCAAATAGCCAACGAAAGCCTCACCTATGGCAAGTTGTTGCCAGATATATTCTTGTAAGTTATATTCTCGTCAGATATAAATTTACTCTGGAGAACAAGAATAACTTGTTTATCCATAAGTTTACAAACATTTCTGTAATATTCCGGTGATGGATTGCATTTGCAGCTAATCCGAAATAGTTCCTTTGTATAAACTTCCAGTATTTAGCTTTTTCCAGGTTCAGATAGTTTTCTATGATTCACAAATATATTTTTGCAATCCTATTGAAGTTATAACATTTGAATTTTGGATCGTGTATATGGAGAGAGTAATCTCCATATACTCAAAATCAGCATATTAGACAGGCCCAAAAGTACAAATACAAACTTTATTTTGTTATTTTCTAACAGACTTATTGCAAAATTATTGCTTTAAAAACAGTTAAATCTAGGCTTTTTATACATTTAGGTTATAAATTTGCAGTTAAGTGTTATACAAAATAACTGTTAGTTGCCTAACAAAGTATACTTTACTAATGCTTAGAACTTTTGTCACTACCCTTAAGGGTATAATTTTTGTAATACAAGTAGCTTAAGTTACTCAGTATCAGCAATGCTATTAAACAAAGTATTTGTTTGCTCTGAATTTATGCTAATAATTATTGATTTATCATTACTAAATATATTTAATAGTTTTACGCAGCAAAAATTGGATATATGTATATTAATGAGTGAAGTATTGTGCACTCACTTATAGTCAATATTAGGTGTGAATTTATATATTTAAAATAAGTAAAAAGTATAGTAAGAAAATTGCCAATATTGTTTGTGTAAAACTCAAAAAATACTAACCTATAATTATTCTATTTATATTAATCCAGTTAGCGCCTATCGTTTTAAACGTTAACTAATATACCTTCGCAGTAATTTAGAATAATGGAATAAGTTTAGAATTAAGTTCTCGCCAATACAAGTGAGTAAATTTTCCTTATCTTTCATTTTTAAATATATATATTAAATGTAGGTGGAAAATTTTATTAAACTGAAATTTTGATTGTTGAATCTCTAAAAAAATATGTTTTATATTCACAATATAGTACTGAAAATAAAATTTTATTTTTAAATTACTATCTTATTACTGTGTAAACTACAAACATGAACTTACTTACTACCCGTGAATGATTTATTGTAATTTAGTTTGTTTTTCGCTGTTTATTTATATACTAAAACTTATAAGCTTTTTTATACATGCAAATAAGTGTTTTACAGCAAATAATTCGCTGGTGCAAATACTTAATTTTGAACTTGCTATGCAATTTTATTTTAGTGTAATCACTGAAGCTATAATTAGTTTAACAAGCGCAATATAATATACATCACCTGAGATAATGAATAGACTTATTGATGGGTAATATTAGGACCTGCAAATACTTAAATATGCATTTATAAAATGACTTAAATATGTAAATAGTCTGGTAATATAACACTGATATAAATTTCAAAAGTGCTAATATTGCTGAGCAACAAAATAAAGTCGACTTGTGATCGTAACTGTATTTAATTAGTTATTAAATATTAAGATATATGTATTACTTGTCATTTACTTAAATTTTGTAGAAATGCATGTCACATTTGAAACTGAGATAATATTGATTATCATTTGATTCAAGTTGAACTTGTAAATCAAATGATTTTTCTCGAGGGCAGAATAACTGTGATTCAAATATTTAGCAAGTTTCTAGAAAATTTATTTAATCAGGAACAGATTGAAAAAGCACATGTGTTTGGTTGCTTTGTAGATAAGCCATCTAACCAAGATCATTTAACTTTAAGTTTTGCTCCATCTGCAATTCCGCTTCAAAAACGCTGGCGGAATAATGGTTTATCAGCTGACTTTGTTGCTAATTACTTGTGTACTTTTTTCCCAAATAATGACGACATTAGTACCTCTGAGAATCATCATTTGGAAGTTAAAAGTGCTGTAAGTTATGTTGCCAATGAATTATTTGAGAATGCGATGAAGTATTGTGATGAAAAAGCTTCTTATCCCATTACTTTTCACGTCCGGTTAGAGACTGACAAAATCCTTCTTTTTATAGATAATAGTGTGATTCCTGCACAGGCTGAAAAATTTAAGGAATTTATCAGAGAACTCTTAGATTCCGATCCAAATGAATTATACATTGAGCAGTTGGAAAAAAATGCTGAGCAGGATGATAATACTAGTTCTGGATTAGGTTTTATTACTATGATGACTGATTATTCTGCTAAATTAGCTTGGAAATTCCAAACTATTGAGCAAGCTTCACCGGTAATGGCAGTAACTACTATGGTGGAATTACCAGTTTGAAATAGCAGTAAATACGTTAATGAAACTAACTTGACAAAGGAGAATTTGAAATATGGAAATCAAAGGCGAAAACTACAATGTATCTTATGATGAAAATACCTGTAGTGTAAGATTTTCAGGTGCTCTAAGATTAACAGGTTTAAAAGATTATGGGCATATTTTAAATTTGCTCAATGACATTGCTGATAGAGAACCTTCAAAAATCATCTTGAATCTTCAAGAACTTGATTTTCTTAATAGTTCGGGAATTAGCATGCTTTCGAAGTTTGTTATTGGTATGAGAAAAAGAAAATCTATTGAAGTGGTGGTACTTGGTTCTAGACAAATACCTTGGCAAGGTAAATCACTGAAGAATTTACAGCGATTAATGCCTGGTTTAAGGCTGGATTTACAGTAGGTAAGTTGGGAATTATAACATCAGAATCAAAGGAATAATGCACCATGCAAACTGAAGAATTGTCAAAACAAGAACTATTGTCAGAAATTAAAAATTTAAGGCTAGATATAGAGGAACTCAAAGAAGAAAAATCTGATTTAGAAATAATGCTGGAATCGATTGCTGAACATTCTAGTGAAGTTAATAATCAGTTACATGACAAAAACCAGGAAATGGTTGTTTATATTCAGAATGTGCAGCGACTCGCTGCTGCAATCTCAGAAATAGAGAATAATTCTTTTGAGTTAGATAGTATTAAAGAATTTGTAAATAGAGAAGATGAATTAGGGAAGATGGCAAGATTTTTTATCAAAATATCATCTTCCCAATAGCACCGTAAATCTGTCTATTGTTTTTTAAATTTAATGGTAATAATGGAAGAAAATAAATAAAATTATGATGGTGAATCATATTTATTTACCTTGGATATTTTGGTAAATAAGTTTATCATAGTATCCTCAAAATATATTATTTGAACTAGGTAGCAAACTAATATTAACGGAATATTGAGTAAAGTATAAGTGGTTAATAAATATATTTTAAATGTAACCTGTTTACCTATCTTTTAGTTGTCCTTTGCTTGATAATTCCCTAAACAATGTATTAGTTTGCTATCTATTTTTTTATTATCAAATTTTACTTCTTAAAAAACTCAAAATTCTGTTTTTCATGAAAATCAATAAGAATCCTTTAAAAAAAATACTTGTCGAAAAAAAATATCGGCCAATATTGATATCAATCTTTTTTTTCTTGCTCTTTGATATTGGTATTTTAATCCCAAACTTTTTGTTTTCTACGTCATTGAAGAAAGATGCTATCAGTATTAACTTAGCAGGAAGACAAAGAACTTTGTCACAAAGAATAACAAAAGCTTTACTACAATTAAAAAATGCTAATGAAAATGGTTATAGTCTTGACAAATATAAAACAGATTTGCTCATATCATCTCAACTATTTGATGAAACTTTAAATGCTTTTCAAAAAGGAGGATATGTAAAAAATAATGATGGTGAATCTATATATTTGAAAGCTGTAGAAACGAAGAAAGCTGAAAAAATACTGAAAAAAACTTTTGTTATCTGGAATCCCTATAAAGAACAAATTCAGAATATTTTAGCAGCAAAAAAAAATATTCCATACAAACAACTGAGAAATACAGTTGGCTATGGTAATGAGAATAATTTCAAACTTTTGAGATTAATGGGTGATTTGACAAATGAACAAGAAGGAATTGCTGAACAAAAAGCTGAGTACCTACAAATAATTCAGTTAGTTGGTATGGCTTTAGCTCTAGGTAACTTCTTTGTTATTTTATTTAATATTTTGACGCGTCTACAAAAAGCAGACAAAGATATTCAAGTAGCACATGACAAGATTTCTGAATTAAACGAGCAGCTTAAAGCAGAAAATGTCCGTATGAGTAGCGAATTGGATATTACCAGACGCTTACAGCAAATGATTCTCCCAAAATCTTGGGAACTACAATCTGTAGATGGTTTGGATATCGCTGGTTTTATGGAAGCAGCAGATGAAGTAGGAGGGGATTATTACGACGTTCTAAATATAGATGGAAATGTAAAAATTGGGATTGGTGATGTAACCGGACATGGGTTAGAAAGTGGAATGCTCATGTTAATGGTACAGACTGCGGTAAGAACTCTTCAAGAAGTTGAAGAAACAGATCCGGTCAAATTCATGGATGCGCTAAATCGTACGATTTATAAAAATATCCAGCGCATGAACTCAGGAAAGAATCTTACTCTTTCATTAATTGATTATCAGCAAGGACAATTGTGTCTTACTGGACAACATGAAGAAATGATTGTGGTGCGTTCTTCTGGAAAAGTGGAATTAGTTGATACCTCAGACCTTGGTTTCCCTATCGGACTTGATGAAGAAATTGCTGATTTTGTTGACCAGCAAAGAGTTAGCTTGAATGCTGGTGACATCGCTGTACTTTTTACTGATGGTATAACCGAAGCAGAAAATATTGACAGCGAACTCTACGGTCTGGAAAAACTTTGCCATGCAATCAAGGAGAATAGACATCTAACTGCAGAGGAAATAAAAAATGCCATAGTAAATGATGTTCGCGAACATATAGGCGAACAACAAGTTTTTGATGATATTACTTTGCTTGTTTTAAAACAAAAAGATATTAGTTCTTCGTTTGGAACAGTAAACTCTCAAGCTCTTCAACCTATGAGTGTTTAATAGAAGTTTAGACAAATATCTGGATAATAATGCTCGCTAAAATTTAACGATACATTTTCCAGAATTTAGACATTTAGCAGCTAAATATTTATAAATTAGAGCTATAACACTAAGTTTTTGAAGTAGCAGATTTTTTCTTGTTCAATTTTGAGAGAATTATGATTTTCTGGATCTTATACCTAATGCTATAGAGGTTAGAAAGTTAAGAGTTTAAGATTTCACAAATTTCAAACTTCATAGATTTAAGACTTTATAAATTTAAGACTTCATAAATTTAAGACTTTTTTCACTTTCTGACTATTGAATAGTTTTAAAAGTCATTAGTTAGCTTTATGTCGCAATGATTTAATATTTTGCAAATTATAAAAATAAGGTAAATATAACCGTGGTGCAAATATTTGGTGATTTCATCGAAACTGATTTATATAGAGAAGACTTTAGTCTCGGATTTTCTCCTTCTTCTTTACCACTCCAGCAACGTTGGCGTAATAATGGAATATCTGCTGACTATATTTCAGAATTCTTAACAAGTATTTTCCCTAATTATGTTGATGATGCGGGAAAAAATCAAATACTGGAAGTCAAAAGTGCAGTTAACTATATTGCTAATGAGTTGCTAGAAAATGCAATGAAATATTGCGATATACAAGCATCTTATCCAATTACTTTTCATATTCAATTTGTCGCCGACGAAATCAGATTATTTTTAAAAAATAGTATTATTCCTTCAACTGCAAGTGAATTTCAAATTTTTATTCAAGAGTTACTAAATTCTGATCCAGAAGAACTTTATATTCAGCAACTTGAAAAGAATGCAGAAGATGAGAACTCTAGCAGTTCTGGCTTGGGATTCATTAGCATGATAACTGATTACTCAGCCAAATTAGGTTGGAAATTTCAAATCTTAGAGCAAAGCCCAGAGTTAATGACAGTAACCACTATGGTGAGGCTGGGACTCGAAGATCCAGAACAAACAGTGGTTCAATGTGCTGCTGATACAATAGAGATTAAAGGTCGAGAGTACCACATTTACTACGACCAAAATAGCAAAATAATTAATATTAATGGGAAAATTCGCCTCAGAGGAATGGAAGAATACACAAAGATAATTACATTCCTGAATAATATTGTTGACCAAGAAGATCGAATGCTTACCCTTGATATCCAGAATCTAGAACTTCTCAATAGTTCAGGAATTAATATGCTTTCTAAATTCTTTATTGGTATTCGTAAAAGGAAGAAAATTCAAATAAATATAAAAGCTTCTCAAGAGATGTTATGGCAAATGAAATTAATTAAAAATTTACAACGATTAATGCCTAATTTGAAGTTTCATGTTCAATAGTATCCAGATAAAAATGAAGTCCCTATCAAAATTTGTAGAGACGTAAAAAATCACATCTCTACAAATATTTACAAAAATTTAGTTTTGATTTGAAGTTTGAGTTCAAGAGAAAAAATATATCGATAAAATCCAAATTCAGTTGGATTTTAGCGGTTTTACACCATTCCACCAGCAGCTTGAAAACGAGCGCGGGCACGTTTATATGCTTGGTTTGCCTGAATTTGGGCTTGTCTGTCATCAGGTTGTACCTGACTTAGACGCTCTTGAGCTTCGCTGTAAGCGCTACGGGCTTCTTCTAGATCGATTACATCACCGCGCTCAGCAGCATTTACCAAAATTGTTACTTCATTTTCTTCAACTTCGGCAAAACCTCCCATTAATGCGATCGCAACCCAATCTTGGTTTGCACTAGAACGTACTCGCATCACACCTGCATCTAGAGCACTCAAAAGTGGTGCGTGACCGCTAAGAATACCTAACTGACCTGTGGTGCTGGGCAAAATAACTTCTTGTGCCTCGTCATCCCATATAGTTTTATCTGGGGAAATTACGCGAACGGTTAATGTCATTCGTCCTTTGTCCTTTGTCCTTTCTAATTTTATGGTTATAATTTGCCCTTGGTCCTTGGTTAGGGAACCAAGAACTAAGGACTCACAGAACAAGAACCAATGACTAGCTCTTTAATTTATCTGCTTTAGCCTTGGCTTCTTCGATGCTACCAACCATGTAGAAAGCTTGTTCTGGTAACTCATCTAATTCACCAGCAAGAATCATCTTGAAACCTTTGATGGTTTCTTCTAACTTCACGTATTTACCAGGAGCGCCAGTAAACACTTCCGCCACAAAGAATGGCTGGGACAAGAAACGTTCAATTTTACGAGCGCGTGCTACGGTCAGACGGTCATCTTCAGATAATTCATCTAAACCGAGAATTGCAATAATGTCTTGAAGTTCCTTATAACGCTGCAGGGTAGCTTGTACTGAGCGCGCAGTTTGATAGTGATCGTCACCAACAATATCTGGCTGCAACATAGTAGAAGTAGAGCCAAGTGGATCTACTGCAGGATAGATTCCTTTCGCTGCCAAACCACGAGACAATACTGTAGTACCATCCAAGTGGGCAAAGGTAGTAGCAGGTGCCGGGTCGGTCAAGTCATCTGCAGGTACGTAAACAGCCTGAATCGAAGTAATAGAACCCTCGTTGGTAGAGGTAATACGTTCTTGTAATGCACCTACGTCAGTACCCAATGTTGGCTGATATCCTACCGCTGAGGGCATTCTTCCTAAAAGTGCTGATACTTCCGAACCCGCTTGAACGAAGCGGAAGATGTTATCAATAAATAGTAGTACGTCCTGTTTGTTAACATCACGGAAATACTCAGCCATTGTGAGTGCTGATAAACCAACCCGCATTCTTGCACCGGGTGGCTCATTCATCTGACCGTACACTAGAGCAATTTTCGATTCGTTGAGGTTATCAGCATTGATTACCCCAGATTCGATCATCTCATTGTAAAGGTCATTACCTTCACGGGTGCGCTCACCCACGCCACCGAATACTGACACGCCACCATGTTCGGTAGCAATGTTGTTGATCAATTCCATCATAATTACGGTTTTACCCACACCTGCTCCACCGAACAGACCGATTTTTCCGCCACGTCGATAGGGGGTGAGCAAATCAACAACTTTAATCCCAGTTTCAAACACAGAAGGTTTGGTTTCTAACTCAGTGAGCTTGGGAGCTTCACGGTGAATGGGAGACTTTTCTTCTGTATTTACAGGTCCTTTATTATCTACAGGTTCGCCCAGAACGTTGAAAATTCTACCTAAAGTAGCTTTACCAACAGGGACACTGATAGGAGCACCGGTATCAATAACTTCCATACCGCGCACTAAACCATCAGTAGAACTCATTGCAACAGCTCGTACTTGGTTGTCGCCCAGCAATTGTTGCACTTCACTGGTAACAGAAACTTCCTGTCCAGCTTCGTTTGTGCATGTAATGGTCAAAGCATTGTAGATTGGTGGCATTTTTCCACCGGGGAACTTCACGTCTACAACGGGACCAATGACTTGAGTGATGTAGCCAATGTTTGTTTTTTCTGCGGTGGTGACCATGCTGAGCCTATATGTTGAAGCTATAAATTATCAGATAGGATTGTAGAGACTAAGATTAACTTATGTCATCTTCAAGATTAGCACTGAACGACGCCACTGTTCGGCTAAAATTCATTCGATTATATCGATCCCTGTAACTAAATTAGCGATTAAATTCATCAAACACGGAAATATTGATGATGATTTGATCGAACGCTAAACATAGATCTGTTTGAGAAATTTAGTTAATCTCTGCACGACAAGAGAAGAAAATTTCCGACCTTTCAATCTATTCAGTAATATTTTGTTACTGAGTTTTTGATGTATGCACGAGGGTAATACCTACGAGCAATCGACAGTTTTCCATAAGGAGCGTTTTCCTTATGTGGTGTCAAATGAACTTTCTTAGGGTTTTTCGCAAAAAGTGAAGTGAGCTTTTGTGGCGTCAAATATGGGATTATGTGACTGAAAAATGTGCACTGTAAATTTTCACATATTGTTCTCATCAGTTGTGAGTTGAATATAAAATGCCTACTTTTCCAGATTTAATCTGTATTCATCCAAAGAAAACTGTTCTTCCCGAGCAAATCAGGAAGAACAAAACCATGCCATTTGACTTAAATATCAAATTCACAAGCATTTGACGTCATTTCGTAAAATCGTGAATTTAAATGAAATTTTAGATATAAAGCAAGAGCATTGTTCATTTGATTTATCTGCACAAAAGCAAAAAATTATCAAGTATATTGGCTAATTTGCTACTAAAGTATTTCATGCAAGTCTCCTATCCCGAGTAAATGTTCGCCTGTACTAAGTAAAAATATTTCGAAGCACAAACAGTGACATAATTTTTTATTATTTTTTATGTCGTTCGTCACTAACAAAATTGAAGAACAGAATAGACTTAAAATATATCTAAGTCCGGAAAACTCTGAACTTTAAAGACTTTTGCATATCAAAATCAATTTTACCTAGAGGATATTATGTAATATTTTGTTATAACAATCGAAATAATGAAAAAAAGATAGATATTTTTCCATATGCATTTCTAAATAATAGATAAAAATATCACTATCATGATAACTATCAAGGCTATATAAAAAATACAAAATATGCGATAGAGGTGTTTTTTGATTATCAAAAACGAGACTAAGTATTAATTGATAAAGATATAATAGACATTTTATTCCTAAATATTTTCAATTATTTTACTAATAACTGACACTAAAATATATTATTAATATAATTTAAATAATTTTTGTAGACTATATTTTAGCATAAGGATTACAAAAAAAATTAAAGATTTATTGCTTTTTAGATATGCTTATGCAAACAAAAATATCTTTAATTAGTAGTAGCATAAAAATATATAGAATTAACTTGAGATTGAATATAAATCATACTTTGTAGGGGTATACAAGTCGTAGTTAATCTTTGCTGAAACTTTATTACCTAAAGAAACAAATATCTATAATATGAAATTAGGCAATCAAAAATTTGCAATCATTAAAGTAATATCAGCCATAAAATAAACTCACTATTTGCTTATGAATTTATCGTCAGTGCGGCAAAAATTTTATCAGGAGACTCAAAAGCCTGACGAAGATATAGACTTAGCTAGAGCATCTTTGTACATAGCTCAAGAAGAATATCCAGAAATCGATCCAGAAGTCTACATCCAAACTCTAGATGGGATGGCACAGGAATTATCTAAACGATTACCTGAAAATAAATACCCATTGGTCATTATTCAAAATATTAACCAATATCTTTACGATGATTTGGGTTTTAATGGGAATAATAGTGATTATTATGATACCCAGAATAGTTTCTTAAATAAAGTCATAGAACGTCGACTTGGAATTCCTATTTCTCTATCTTTAATTTACCTCGAAATTGCCCGTAGAATTAATTTTCCCATGGTTGGAGTTGGGATGCCAGGTCATTTTTTAATTCGCCCTGAAATTGAAGAAATAGAAATTTTTGTCGATACTTTTAATCGTGGTGAAGTTATATTCACACAGGATTGTCAAGACCGACTCAATCAAATTTATCAAAAAAATATCGTTTTCAAGCCAGAGTATTTAGCAGCAGTTACTAAAAAAAAGTTTCTGGCGAGAATACTAGATAATTTAAAAATTATCTACGTTCATCAACAAGAAATAGAAAAAGCCTTAGGTGCAGTAGAACGGAAGTTATTGTTATTTCCAGATGCTCATATTGAATTACGAGACCGTGGTTTACTACTGTTTCAGCTTGGTTACTTCCCACAAGCTATCAGAGATTTGGAAACTTACTTGGAAATAGAACCCAACTCTGAAGATGTCTCAACAATTCGTTCTTTACTTTCTCAACTTCGTAAGAATATTGATAATTGATGGAGATGGGGAATAGATAATGGTTAATTGGTAATTGCTAATTGGTAATTGCTAATTGGTAATGAATATTGTTTAGTTTTGAAACTAATGCCTGGGATGTAGAGTTGTTTTTTATACAATATAAACGATTTAGCTTCATTGTAAGGATTCTGCTACCTGTTTGAGGCGGTAGAGCTGACTTTCCATGTCAGATTTTGTCCACCGTGCAGCAAAAGTTTTAAATCCCCAATCAACTAAAACATTAGGGATATCAAATTCAAAACGATTAGTTAAATGTGTTCCTGTCGAGTTTGGTGTACACTCCCAGCGATCGCGTCCTCGAAAAAAACCTTCAAATTTCCAAACTACTAAACCTGCTCCCCTTTCAACTACTACGCTATTTAAAGTAGGTTTTAAAAAAGGAATTTGAATAATAAATAAACTTTCAGAACCAATATTAGTACTCCATTCACCAACAGGTTTGCAGTACAGAATGGGGTTAAGCCAACGATGCATCAGTTGTAGATTGGTAATGCACTCTTCAACTACCGTGGTTGCAGCATTTATTTGAATTGATTGTTCAAAAACTTGCATATTATACTAGTGAATCTAAAGTTCTAATTTTATCTTTTCATTAATCTATCTTTTCATTAATCGTTGCCTTGAGCGAATTGATGATAGTCTTGCATATAGACTGGGCTGGGCTGTATCAAAAAATCTCACTACTGGCTCCCTACCAATTTATTGCTTGAGTTCGTCACCTTAAGTTTATTACCTTGGATTTGTTGCTTTAAAAATATAGGTTTCACTCAAATACAGTAGTAATAACTAAATTCAACAAGCTCATTGTCAGTTCATGGTATCTCTTGATACCATGAGTTTTTGCTGGATGCAAACTTATAATCATATCGCCGAAAAAGAGTAACAGTGAGTAAAAAAGTAAAAATCACTCTTGTAATTGATTAATTGTGGGATTTTACTGGTAAATTAAAGTGCGAAACATTGGCGAAGTTATCGGGGTGTTGGATTGAATATAGCAATCTACTCCGTCAGCATCTCATGTATCGTTTTGCCATAACACTTAAGTTTATTAATGGAAAAAGATGATTACAATTTGGCAAAATATAACGCAAGTGATGGCAATGGGTTTGCCTACCAAGACAGAGAGATATTTAGCACAAATGCCTATTTCTCCTGTTTCTCAGGCAGATGGAATTCAGGATGCCGTTAACAAATCTTTTGGGCAAATTATTGAAATAGTACCAAGTTTGCTTGGAGCTGTTGCAATCTTAGTGATTGGTTGGCTAATTGCAATCCTAGCTAAAGCAATAGTTCAGGGAATTCTCAAGCGAACTAATTTAGACAACCGAATTGCTGCTGGTTTAACTGGTCGCGATGATGTACCTGAAGTAGAAAGCTTTGTATCTGGTTTAGTTTTCTGGATTATCTTGCTCATAACGGTAGTAGCCGTTTTAGATAAGCTCCAACTAAAGGTTGCTTCTCAACCACTAAATGCTTTTCTAATTCAAATTGGTGATTTTTTACCTAAGTTAATTGGGGCTGGTATCCTTTTGGGGGTAGCCTGGGTAGTAGCGACTCTAGTCAAAATGCTTGCAGTGAGAGCACTAAATGCATTCAGATTGGATGAGAAGTTAAACGCACAACCACAGGATTCTGAATCTGCACCTAGCTTAAATCAATTATCTTTGAGCGAGACAATTGGTAGCTCTTTGTACTGGTTGATTTTCTTATTATTTCTCACTCCAGTATTAGATACCCTAGGGTTACAACAAGCACTACTACCAGTACAGACTCTAATCACCGAGATTCTGGCTTTGCTACCAAATATTTTGGGAGCAGTAATTATTGCGACTGTGGGCTGGTTTGCTGCAAATATAGTGCGACGAATTGTTACTAACTTGCTTGCAACCACAGGCGCAGATAATCTGGGAAGTCGTTTTGGCTTAAGTTCAGCTTCTGGAAGACAATCTTTATCAAGTATTATCGGTACGATTGTCTATGTCCTAATTTTGATCCCCGTAGCAATTTCTGCACTGAGTACTTTACAAATCCAAGCGATTTCCGTTCCGGCGATCACAATGTTGCAACAAGTCCTCAATGCTCTACCATTAATCTTCACAGCTACGGCAATTTTACTAATTTCCTACTTCTTGGGTCGGTTTATTTCCGAATTGGTGACCAGTATTCTCACAAGTTTGGGTTTCAACAATATATTTAGCATTTTAGGTCTACCAACACCCACTAGAAGAACTGAAGTTGTCTCAGAGGTTGAAACTGCTCCTGCAGTCACAACTCGTACACCTTCAGAAATTGTAGGTGTTATCGTCCAAGTAGGTATTATGCTGTTTGCGACGGTAGCTGCACTCAATATTCTGCAAATTCCAGCACTTACAGCCCTAGTACAAGGAATTTTGGTGATTTTCGGCCAGATTTTGTCTGGTTTAGTTGTATTTGCAGTTGGTCTATTCCTAGCGAACCTAGCCTTTAGTATTATCACCAGTTCCGGAAATGCTCAAGCCAGAATTTTAGGGCAGGTAGCAAGAATTGCTATTATTGCTCTGGTATCGGCAATGGCATTGCAACAAATTGGTGTTGCTCCCAACATTGTTCAACTAGCCTTTGGTTTACTACTTGGCGCACTTGCAGTAGCTTTGGCTCTAGCCTTTGGTCTAGGAGGTCGCGACATCGCCGCTCAGCAAGTTCAAGAATGGCTTAACTCATTTAAGAGTAAATAATGAAGAGGGATTGTTATTAACTAATTAGTTTGCGACAGTCGCCTATTATTACATAAGCCCCATCACCTATCCGGTGGGGTTGTTCGCTCCCATTTTTTATTTTTAGCTTCTTGCAACAAACTTTAGTTGTAACTCCTCTTTAATCTGGTTGAGAATTGAATGTTCATCTAAGGTTCCTAAGATTTTATTGATTACGGCTTTCGGTCCATCGGGTCCCCAGGTGGCTCCATTAGCTAAGTAAGCTTTGGTCACCTGTCCCAAACCATAGGAAGAAACGCCAGCTACTCCTGCTTGTGTTAACGCTACTGATACGTAGGGACCCAAAGAAATACCTCCTGTAGCAGGTGCAGATATACCAAGTAAAGTTTTTAAAGAACTTAATCCTAAATTGGCAAGCAACTCACTGGCACTGATACCACCCATGCTGAGGGCAATTTTTTGTAATAATTTCACTGCTCCAGTTTCAGTCATAGGAATGCCATAAAGTTTAGACAATCCAAGAATCATAAAAATATCAATTACAGCACCACTAAGAATATCAATAACTGTCAGAGGATTCAGTGCTATGGCAATAGCCTTAGTCATTGTGGCTTTCCAAATCAGTTCTTCAGCACATTCGTCCCTGATGCTTAGTTTACGCTCCAGTAATTGCTCGTTGATATTATCTGCATAAACCATTGTGTTGAGAGCTACTAAAGCCTTACCTTCACGTTGAAGAATTTCTAATATTTTCAGTTTTAATTCACTAATTTTTGCTTTACCCCGAGTCAATCTTATACCCTTAGTACCATCTGGATCGCGAGTGATAGTTTTTATAAGTGGTGAAGCAGATGCCATAACAATATCATCTGGTGATAATAATTCTCTGACCCTTTCATTACGAATTTTCTGGTAAATAGCCAAACGGTCGGTTTTGGGATACTGATCTACTTTGTTCAAAACTAGCAAAATTGGTTTACCTGCTTCTCTCAGTTGAGCAAGAGCAATGTATTCTAATTTTGTTATGTCACCAGAAACAACAAATAGAATTAAATCAGCTTGTTTAGCTATTTTTTCAGCTAAAGCAGTACGGGTTTCTCCATCAACTTCATCCAATCCCGGAGTATCAATTAATTCCACCTGCGCTCCATATTTATCATTCGCAGGAAAAGTCGCTCGCAAAGCCCTTTCATTGCTGCCAATAGTTTCTTCCGTTAATGACCAATTAACTCGTTGTGCAGTCTGAGTGACACCATGCAATGGACCTGTTTCAAATACTTCCTCACCCACCAAAGCATTGAGAAGGGAAGACTTACCCCTTCCAACCATACCAAAAGCTGCAATTTGTACTACCATGCTTTCCAGCTTATCGAGCATAGTTCCTAATTCAGAAATTTCATTTTCTAACCCCTGTTTTTCCTGGGAAGTTAGATCTAGGTTTGTGACTAAACTTTGTAAGGCTTTCTTGGCTTGTTTGTAATTAAGTTCGGATTGAATTTCTTCGAAGTTAAAAATAGCACTTTCTAATTCTTTGTCCCAACTTGGCATGTTTTTACTGCCATGGGAAGAATTGCTGTCCTGTGGTTCGGGTGAAGGTAATCTCGAAGTCATACCAATTTTACTTTATATTTTAGATGAATATATTCAGATTTAGATTTTAGATTGGCTCCTCTTTCCATCGTAGTGATTTTTATCATTTCTCATTGCCGTTTTCCCCATCTCTCTAAATTCATTACTGACTATCAATTAGCAATTAACAGTTACTAATTACTCGTAATCAATGACTAATGACTCAAAAAAGTCATAAACTAAAAATGCATTGTGTAGCTAATGAGTCTTGACTAAATCACCTGTGCGAAAAATTGTTATTGCTGGCAACTGGAAAATGTTCAAAACCCAGGTAGAGTCCAAGGAATTTTTACAAGGATTTCTACCCTGCTTGGAGGAAACCGCCCAAGATAGAGAAGTAGTACTATGTGTACCTTTTACTGATTTAAGTGTCTTATCAAAGAATTTACATGGCTCTCGCGTCAATTTAGGGGCGCAAAACATCCATTGGGAAGAAGAGGGTGCATATACGGGTGAAATTTCCGGACCAATGCTAAAAGAAACTGGAGTGCGCTACGTTATTGTTGGTCATAGCGAGCGACGACAACACTTCGGAGAAACTGACGCCACCGTTAACCTGCGTCTCAAAGCTGCCCAAAAATATGGCTTAACTCCAATTTTATGCGTTGGTGAAACTAAACAACAACGAGATTTGGGAGAAACAGAGGCACTAATTGTTTCCCAATTAGAAAAAGACTTAGTAGGTGTTGACCAAGAAAATTTAGTGATCGCTTACGAGCCCATTTGGGCAATCGGTACTGGCGATACTTGTGAAGCAACTGAAGCTAACCGAGTTATTGGTTTAATTCGCAGTCAACTAAATAATCCTAAGACACCAATTCAGTACGGCGGTTCCGTCAAGCCGGGCAACGTTGATGATATCATGGCTCAACCAGAAATTGATGGGGCTTTAGTGGGTGGTGCTTCTCTAGACCCAAAAAGCTTTGCTCGGATCGTGAATTATGAATAACTGATGAGTAAAATTTAAACTCCTAAGCAATACAAAAAACTATAAGCTTTGGATTTTAACCTCCTTTTGAGGTGAAGAAATTATAGAAGGAAGAAAGAAGATACAGAAGGTGGAGAAACTGAAAGTTTCTTCCTTGTCTTCTTTTCTGTTAATTAACCCTCTGCAGATTTGCGAACAGGTCTCGATACTGAATCCTAACTCCTAACTTTTGAGTTCTAACTTTTGAGTTCTAACTTCTGACTTCTGACT
>JGI1201J43222_100116_pt1 | contig 29332 bp, 20 predicted proteins | sample MastesBC008_FD_43222 | JGI IMG/M metagenome (IMG submission 43222) | reverse complement strand
CGAATCCTAATGATTGGCAAAAAATTGCATTCAAGGGTGGTTCCGAACCTGGAGTTTTAAATCTTACAAGTTGGTTACAAGGGAAAAACGGTAAAAATTACTGTGTAGTCGCGACTTGGAATAATAAGAATGCATCCTTAGATGAATCAAAATTTTTTGCGACCTATACTGGAGTACTATCCCTGCTTGCAGAACGAAAATAAATTTTACTACTGATATTTAACTCCGCGATTTTTATCCCAGAGCGGGGAAATAATGAGAAATTTCTCGTTATGAGGTGCTGCTTTTAACATCTTTACACCAGGTAACAAGTCAGAGTTTCTGGCTTGTTATATTTTTTGTATATCGTATTATAAAAAAAAATTTATAAATCATTTTTTTGGTGAAATGTTTATGTAGAAGATAACTTTACGAGCTTAATCCCCAGTATTACAAACTAAAAAATGTAGCGATCGCAGGGAGAATTGTTCCACAAACTTTCACTAACTCTTCTGCTGAAGGTAATTCTGCAATCGTTCCTTTGAGAATCTTCAACGCAGTTTTAACCATTTTTTGCATTGCACCATCTTCAGGTTTTTGTCCTGCTTCAGCAATTGTTTGTACTTGTTCTAAAGCTTCAGCTTTATCTTCATCACTGAGATTAGTGTCAGCTTCAATTACATTTTGTAGTTCTTGTAATAATTCTTTAATTCCTGGTTTTTCTGGTTCGGGTGAATTAGGTAATTGACTAATAGTATTAGTTACATTACCGCTAATGGTACCCATCGTCACACCAATCATTGATGCATTTTCACCTGTTGCTGCAATACCACTGATATTACCTTGAGTGCTACCGATGCTAATATTTCCTTTACTTTCCGACATAGTAAATTCTCCTTGAGATTGAATAGTTTCGACATAAAATTTTGGTTGATGAATCGCATTTGCTAATAATTGTTCTAAACTGCGAATCCGTTCATCTTTCTCTCTAGTACCGATTAGTAATGCTTGTAGATCTCCATAGGTTAAAGATTGAATTTCTGTATATTTTTGAAAATATTCCTGATTTAATTCAGAGCGATTGATGTCACCTGTAACTCTAGCTTGTAGGTGAATTTTTTCTTGACCTCTACCTTCTAAAGCTACAACTTGTAAATCAGCTTCTGGATATTTTTCTGCTACCTGACTAATTGCAAAAGCAGCAGCAGCAGGATCGATACCTTGATAATGAAATAGATCGAGAGTTTTGAATTTATGACTTATTTTACGGGGGTCAATATTTTGGGTTTTATACAAATTAAGGGTTTTAATAATAGGAGCGATAAAATCAGCAAAATCCCCTTCTTTAAATATTTCCTTACGGTTATCTGGTTTGCGACAAGGGTCTGGATCGTCTCTGCTGGGTAATTGCATGTAAATGTATTCGCACTTGATACCCTCAAGTTGAGTATCAGTAGAAATTCCCCAGTTTTCGATATAGGCTCCGGTTAGACAAGCACCATCTAAATTAGCTTGATATAGTTGTGTTTGAGCTAATTTTGCACCTGAGAAGTTAGCATTTTGTAAAGTAGCTTTACTCAAGTCTGTACCGATAAAACTAGCATCTTGAAGATTTGCATTTTCTAAATTTAAACCGTGAATATTTAGATAATCAAAATTTTTGTCTCGACCATCTTTAGTAATAACTAATTTTCGTACTTTGACTTCTTGTAAATATGTGCCTTCAAGATGTGCACCAATTTCATCAAGTGCAGCAATAGCCACAATTTGAATATTTTAATTTTTACTTTTCAAAGCTTCGATTAGAGCTGGAACCGCCTTCGATTTACATTTGACTAGAGAATCAAAAGCCTTATTATCTGCATTTTCTAATTTCTCAATATGCTTTTTAATTTTTACTTCATTACAAGATGCAGCCTGAGCGATAACTCCCTTGATGGTGAAAACTGGTAAAGAAGACGCTCCAAGCAGAGTCAAAGTAGTAAATATTAATACTTTGTAATTCCATGAGTGCCATAGCATGACTAAGCTCCTATATTATGTTTGTTGCTTGATCCACAGACTGGTCTACAAAAATAAAAATATCTATTCCGGATTTTTTGTAACATATTTGTAACTTAATAATTATTGCCTCAAAACACCAACGGGGAATTAAACAAAATATTTGACCGCAGAATTGATCGTGACTAGAAACATTAGCTATTATTTGCGAGCGCATACAAACTTCCTACTTAAAATCACTCAAACTACCATCGGGGAAAAAAGTTCTTGAGACTGCAACTGGTAGTGATATATTTGCCGAAGGTGGGTGTATACATAGTTAGTTATATGGATCGAGCGATCGATATGTTTAATCAATTGCTAGGGTCAATAAATCGGCAAATTCAATACTTTTCGCAACAAATTTTTATTTTAGGTAACTCTATTCAAGGTTTTGTATTAATTAGCTTTCTGGTATTTGCTCTGACTCTGAATACCGGTTCTAAAGCTTTTGGACAAATTGCAACTCCCAACATTTTGAATAATTCTTCCTCCAGTCAAGGAAATATTGTTTACGCTCCAGTTACTTTAGATGGAAGACAACTCTTTCATATTGCAGCTAGGGAAGGAACAATTACCAATTCGACTCAAGATAGCATTTCGCCATTACAAGTGCGAGTTAATATGTATGAGGAGAATATTTCCGAAATTCTTGCGAGTCCCTTCAACCCCCGAACTTTAAGAGTTGCTGTCAGCAGGGATGAAGACCGAGTAATAATTTTAGTTGGTGATCGACGTGATCGAGAAAGAACGCAAACTCTGATGACTGTTACCGATCTAGATGCTCAAATACATGGAGTACCCATAATATCCTTGGCTCAACGCTTTGCTCGAATTATTCGTCCAGCATTAATTCAAGCACAGAGAGAACGCCAACCAGAGTTTTTACAAAGTCAAGCTTTAGTTTCTGGAGGAATTTTCTCGGGAATATTTGTATTTACATTAATATTAACTACTTGGTACAAAAACCTGCTTAAAAAATGGCGAAAGCTCCAAGAAGAAAAGCCCAGAGAAGAAGTTGAATCTGCGAGTGCGGAAGGAGAAACTGCACTGGACAAAGAACAAAAAGCTACACAAATGATGATTTACTGCGAACAAAAGCTGGCTTGGCAACGTAAGGTAAATATTAATAACTTAAAAAGATGGTTACTAGTAATTACTTTGTTTACTGGTTGGGTACTAAGTTTAGCTCAAATTGCAGGGTTATTTCCTTTCACGCGCTGGCTACAAGATTGGTTACTAACTAAGCCTATATTGTTAGCAATTATTGTCGGCACCATTTTAATAATCAAATTTAGTGAAGTTATTACAGACTACTTATTCAAAAAAATTGTAGATTCACATTTACATACATCTAGCACCTCTCCAAGACAGATTTCACGACTTACAACTTTTTGTAATGCCCTTAAAGGTGCCATGAATTTCATCTGGATGTTTATCGGTGTTTTATGGTTACTTGAAAAGTTAAACATTCCAATTTTTCCTATTTTAGCAGGTGCTGGGATTATTGGTTTTGCCCTTTCCTTCAGTTCCCAAAGTTTAATTAGAGATGTTATTAACGGTGTTATAATTTTGCTTGAAGATCAGTTTGCCCTTGGAGATATTATTGATGTTGGAACAACTGCAGGGGTCGTTGAAAACATGAATCTTCGTATGACGCAAATTCGCGATCCACAAGGACGTTTAAGTACGGTTCCCAACAACAGTATATCAACAGTACGTAATTTAACAAAAGACTGGTCGCGGATAGTTTTTACCGTAGAAATTGGCTTGGAAGAAGACATAGATCGAGCATTAGCAATGATTAGAAGTGTAGCTTGCCAGATGCAACATGATGAGGTCTGGAAAGTTGATGTTATCGATCCAGTAAATCTTTTAGGGGTCAATAATATTAGTCACCATGGAACAGAATTAGTATTGTGGTTTAAAACCCAACCAGGAAGACAATTTGCTGTTGCTCGAGAGTTCCGTCGCCGTTTAAAATATGCTTTTGACAAGCAAAATATTACTGTTGCTTCTCCGCATCAATCTGTACATTTAGAAAATTCTCCTGTCCTTAGATTAGTAACTGCACAAGGAGGGACGAGAAAGAACTAATAGTAATTACTAATATCGGGGATGAGTCTGAGGAGTTGGTGATGGATAACTGAGAATTAGCTAAGAGTTATCTGAGAAAACTGAAAAGTTGTTTGTAGAGGTGAGGTGAGCATTTGTGAAGCATAAAAGACTCTCAGCCATAGATATAGCAAGCGGTGAAATTACTCCAATGACTTGCAGACAACCAATTATTTCCAGTTCAAACACAAATTGGGAAGGAATTATCCTCGAACAACATCATTTACCACCATCGGAGTCCCCAGAACTTTGTTTGCAACAACACAGCATTAGTATTATGCTTGGCAGTGAGTATCAAATTGACTGGCGACTTGCAGGTGGAAAGTTGCACAGCACTAAGATGAGGAGAGGTGAAATTGGTCTAACTCCTAGAGATATTCCTACTCAAGCGCGTTGGTATCAAGATGTAGAATTTCTCTTGATATCCCTTGATTCAAATGTATTCAAGCAGTTAGAAGATAACAAAGTTGATAGCGAAGATATTGAAATCATCCCCCAACGTGGTTTTCCCGACGCGCAGATATTCCATTTGGGAATGGCGTTAAAAGCTGAATTAGAGGGTGGATGTCTTGCTGGTAAAATCTATGCAGATTCAGTTGCGATCGCTCTAGCAAGCCATCTGATTAAAAATCATTGCACCTCAAAGCAAGTTATTTCTGAATCTGAAGATAATCTGTCTGAGCGACAACTAAGACAGATAATTGACTATATCCACGACAATTTAGGATCAAACCTAACCTTAAGAGAGTTAGCTAGCTTAGTGGAAATGAATTCTTATTCCTTTTGTCGTTGGTTTAAGCATTCAATGAGAATAACGCCGCATCAATACGTAATAAAATCTCGTATCGAGCGCGCCAAGTTTTTATTAACCCATACTCAGTTAAGTATTGTAGAGATAGCTTTGGATGTTGGTTGTTCTAGTCAAAGTAATTTTACAGCTTTGTTTCGCAAGCAAGTAGGAAATACACCTAAGTACTACAGAGACAATACTTGTTTTTAGCTAATCCTGCAATAATTAAATATCTCTATTGCAATTTTTCAGAAGACACAAGTATTCACAAAAAATTATTATTACATTAAACTCGTAAAAATATCATATAGTTGTGAATCAAAATCAATACGAACAACAATACAAACAAATAATTATTGATTTTTTTGATCGTAGAACAAGCTATGATAATGAACATACTATTAGTCGTACCCTTCCAATTCTAAAATTAGTTAGGTTTGAAAAAGGACAAAAAATATTAGATATTGCTACTGGTACGGGTCTTATTGCAATTAGTGCAGCTCAAGTTGTTGGTAACCAGGGAAAAGTTGTTGGAGTAGATTTTTCTTCGATAATGCTTCAGCAAGCACAACGGAAAATTAATGAACTAGGGTTAAAAAACATAGAACTTATCCAAGCTGATGCAGAATATATAGATTTTGAGAATGAAAGCTTTGATATAATTACTTGCTCTAGCGCAATAGTTTACTTTCGAGATATTTTTAAAGCGCTAAAGAATTGGTATAGATGGCTCAAAAAAGGTGGTGTAATTGCATTTTCTTGTGGCTCAGAAAAATCTTATTCTACTCCTCTCATCATTAAAGCTGCTGCAAAATATGGAATTTCACTGCTAAATATTAATGAACCAACGGGTACTCCTGAAAAATGTCATCACTTGATGCAATTAGCTGGTTTTCAAGATATTGAAATCAAATCCAAACAATTTGGTTTTTATCAAAGTTTAGATGAAGCGAAACAATGGAATGGAAGTTGGTATCACCCCCATGAAAATCCTTTGTTAGAGGTATCACCAGAAAAAATGGAAGAATTGAAAGCTGATTTTCAACAACTAATAGAAGTAAATCTAACAGAGCGAGGTGTTTGGTATGAAGCTCTTATGTTTTTTGTTACAGGTTATAAGTGAATTTTTTTTGTAGACAGGACTTACGCAACGGTCTTCGTAGCGTGTCCGTAGGACATAGATTTGTCATTGCGACCGGAACGCAGTGTAGGGTTAGCGTAGCGTCTCCGTTGCGTAAGTCCTGACTCATATAAAATATAAATTATTAATAATCTATATTTTATTAATATTAATTAGTATTTAATAATTTTTTATTTTTCTATCTGAAACATGCAATTTTCAGAAAATATAACATTTCAATTATACATTTTCATCATACTACTATCATTCAGAGCTATAAATATTACCAAGTAAGCTTATTTTCAATATTATAGAAAATATAATATTATATTTATGTATTACCCTATAGATAACACAAGTAAATAAACCTACATTTTCTTCGAAATAGGTTTTTATTCTTGACATTATTGAGAATATTCGACCTCAAATTTTCTCTCTTCCGTCATCATGACAGCTGTAAGTTTGAGAAAGAAGCTTCAACCTTTATTTATAATTAAAATTATATTAATTTTACCTCTTATCGCTCCACTTTTAGCAATTTTCGCGGTAGCTGTTCAGATACTGGGAAACAACTAAATAAAAATAAACAAAATTATTTTTGTTATTTGTTATTTATATAATTTTTAAATTTACATAAGTGATTTCGCTTATATTCCTATTTATTTTTCTCAAATAAATTTTGAAGTTAGTAATTTTGCTGAGGTAGATATTCACATAAAAATTGTACTCTTAAGCGATTATAAGGTTCAATAAATCGAATTTATGATGTTGTTCCTAACACCATAAATATTGATAAATCAAAATTGCTTGCATTTAGAAATATTAATTTTATTAGCAAGCTTGATGTATTAACTATAATTTTGTTAATTTTAGCGGAAAGCTATCATGACAACATGTTGTTAATTTTATTGTGAAGCAAACGTATCATGCAAATTGCTGTAGATAATAAACGTACCAGTCGATTTATAGATAAGTGGGCTTATGTTGCTTTAGGAGCGACAGGTTTTGTATTATTAGCATTTATAGCTTCTGGTTTCTTCAAAAAAACTTTAATTTCTAAAAATATTTCTGTTGGTTTAGGACAATCCAGTCCACCAGAAAAAATTACATTGGAGCCACAATTATTAGGAGCGCTACGAGTAGATGTGGAAGCATCCATACCAACTAACACATCTCTAACCTATCAAATTCAGCTTTTAGACCAGCAAGGTAAAATAGTAGCTTCTGCGATTAAAAATGCTTGGAGCGAAAGCGGTACTTGGTATGAAGATGGAGAATCTGGAACTTGGGCTGAATCAGATTTATTCGCTGGTTTAGATGTACGTGTAAAAAAGGCTGAACAACTAAATTTAGTTGTTAGTGTGTTGGAATATGAAAGAACATCAGGACTACGACTACCCCGGACTATTCAATTTGACAATAGAAAAGTAGGATTAGCACCACCCAAATCGAATTTTAATATCCTGGTTGAAAATGGAGTGGTGGATACGCGTCCATTATTCCCTGCTTTATTTGGAACTATACCGTTAGCAATAATAGCGATGTTTGCTGTACCTCGCATAGGAAAAAAAGTAATATCGAAAAAAATTAATGATAGCGATCCTAGCGGTCGCGCAACCCTCGGTGGTCCAGATAAATTGGTTCGAGTAAAAGTAGATATTGCATCTGATGAGACTTCTCCATCACTATTACAGGTAAAACTTGTTATTAATAACAGCTATGGCGAACAAGTCTACATGACCTCAAAAACCGTAAATTTAAGTCTTAAGAGAGAAAATGGCAAGGTTGAAAAAGGAAATGGATCTTTAACTTTATTTCTCATCTTTGAGAAGCAGGATTCCTACGGTTTTAATGTAGAAGTTTTACCAGATAAACCAATAGATAGAACAACTTTAACTGTAAGAGAAGGTGCGCGAACTTTATCATCCCAGGAAGTTATTTATATTAAGTCTGATTCAGCGAATACTTCGGATAATATTCCAGCAGCTTAAATATTTAAGGTTATAAAAATAAAAAATAAAAGATTGTATGAAAAGATTATTTGCTAAATATAATTAGACTAATTTTCTTGGAAGTTAATATTTGATAATATTTTTTTGGGAAGAGTATTTATATTATGTTGACAAAGATTTTTGCAGGTTTAGCAATTTTGATTGCGGTATCATCAATTTTTAATAGTTACACTCAAAAATCAGCTTTAGTTTTGCGTGAAGAGAATCAAAGCAACTTTTCACCAAGAAATGGAACCAGATTGTCTGGTTCTTACAATCGTTCTGGAGTTTGGATATTTTATAATCGTTCCAGCTATGATGATTTTCGTGGTGGTGGACCTGCTGCTGGTAAGTAAATATTCAAAATAGATAGACATTAAATCAAACTAAATTAATAGTAAACAAAATATCTAAAAAAAATAATTTTAATGGACAAGAATGAAATGAAAATAATCTAAAAAATAATCAAAATATGTATGGAACAAGAAATAAAAAAAGATGATTTTTATCATCTTGAGAAAAAAAACATAAGTAATAACATTAAATTGAATCGAACCCAAAGACAGCTTTTACTCGCAGCAGCAGCAGTTTCATCAGGAAGCGGACTTGCTGTGGAGTTACTGCTTGGAACCTTGGCTAGTTACTTAGTGGGTAACCAAGCTTTAGCTTATGGTATTGCCGTCGGTGGTTTCTTAGCTGCGATGGGGATTGGCTCTTACTTGAGCCGTTTTATTGCTCCTAAAGCTGAAGGTATTATTTTACAAAGGAATTTACTCCTAGCGTTTACTTGGGTTGAATTACTGATAGCCCCGTTGACAGCTTTTTTACCTTTGGGCTTATTTGCTTTATTTGTCCTGGGCGGTTCTATCTGGCTGGGATTATTTCTGGTGACTATACTATTGGGAATACTTGCTGGGTTGGAAGTACCATTATTAACCAGAATCCTAGAAGAAGCTGAAGGAGTCAGAGAAGCACTCGCAGGAGTTTTAGCACTGGATTACTTGGGAGGTTTATTGGGTTCCTTAACCTTTCCCGTGCTACTTTTACCCTTTTTTGGGATGTTTCCCACTGCTTTTATTTTAGGTGCTTTACCAGCACTAATGGTTTTTGCCATTGGACGCAACTTCACCCAATTGCGTCGTTGGGGATATGTAGGGTTAGCATTGGGGGTATTACTTTTAAGTCTTGCACCATTCGCCATACCTTTAAGCAATAATCTAGAAAATAATCTATATTCAGCACCAATAATTAAACGCGTTCAAACAGCTTATCAACGGATTGTTTTAACCCATAAAGGTAAAGATTTACGACTATTCCTCAACGGCGATTTACAACTTTCAAGTGTAGACGAATACCGCTATCATGAAGCATTAGTACATCCGGCAATGAGTGCTACACCCAACAAAAAACGGGTACTAGTAATGGGTGCTGGTGATGGCATGGCAGTGCGGGAAGTCTTAAAATGGCAAGATGTCGAGCGGGTAGTACTAATTGAGCTAGATCCAGAAATGATAAAACTAGCTAACACCCACCCAAGATTGACAAAAATTAATAAAAGTGCGCTCTTAGATCCACGCGTAGAGATTATTTACGCAGATGCATTTTTGAAAGCACCAAATTTAAATGAAACTTTTGATGTCATCATTGCAGACTTCCCCGATCCTGATGAAAAAATTCTTGCTAAACTTTATTCAGAAGGATTTTATCGACGTTTATCAGAAATACTCGCAGAGAATGGAATTTTGGTCACCCAGGCTTCCAGCCCTTTCTTCGCTCCCAAAGTTCTCAGTTGCATCGCGACTACCATTTCTCAAGTAGGATTAGAAGTACACCCCTACACGGTGGATGTTCCTAGTTTTGGTCCGTGGGGTTTTGTCTTAGCATCAAACAATATATTTGAACCAGAGAAACTACAATTACCTATTCCCACACGTTTTCTTACTGAACCAATTCTGCATCATTTATTTGAATTGCCAAAAGATATTCAGCTTCTTAAGGTAGAAATAAACCGTCTTTCCCATCCTGTGATTGTGGGGTATCAATCAGATAACCGATGGTTGTCCTATTGATCGGGGAATAGAGAACAGAAAAACTGTTAGCAAAGCATGCGCGTTAGCGTACCGGTAGGACACATAAGTGTAAGCAGCGAGCGCATTAACTAGTAACTGTAGTCCGTAAGGGCGTGGCGTAAGCCATAAACTGGTAACTGTTAGCGGATCGCGGATCCGTAGGTAGTGTGCGCGACAGCGCATTAACTGATAACTCAAAAGGTGAATAAAATGTTAGCTTTACTTTGGCTAGGTGCGATCATGATTGTAGCTATTGCTTCCACATTATTTGTTTTACAACAACGGGGAGTAATATTAGCGGGTAAAAAGTCTAAAGAATTACCTTCTTTGGAACGCAATATTTTTAATTTACAAATTGGCGATGTTGTCCAGTATATGAGTAGAGATTGGGTTGTAGAAGGTAAATTAACTTACAATGTTGGTGGTTATATTTGGTTTGAATACCTACTACAGGATAATAATGATATCCGATGGCTTTCAGTTGATGAAGATGATCGAGTAGAGGTAGCATTTTTAGAACCAACCGATCGGTTAGAAGTCAGCAAAAACCCACCAAAGCAGTTAAATTTTGCTGACGAAACCTATAGCCGCGTAGATTCTGGAATGGCAAAAATGACTCGTGTTGGTACTACCCTCAGAAAAACTGCAGAACGTTGCGAGTACTTTGACTATAGAGGTAGCGATAACAATGTTTTGTCAATTGAGATTTGGGATGGAGAAGTAGAAGTTACAGTCGGATATCAAATTAATCCGCGATCGCTAACTTTATTACCAGGGGATGGAAGACGAGTTTACGGAGTTTGATGTTTTGCTCCTAAAAAATATCAAAATTTCATACCAAAATGTTTTACCTGTAGAATTGTACCGAAATGTACGCCTACAAGTTAAATGCTTTTTTTATAATTATTTTATTTTTGTAATTTGTTTTTGTTTTGTAATTTATTTTTGTAAGTTCTAAAATATCACGTTCTGTCAAAAGTAATGTGGAGACATAGCATGCTCATGCTACATCTCCAAGTCAAACTAAATTCCTTGAATCTTAAGCCAGTTAACCAAATCTGTTTCGCTGGTGAAATCTAGCAAAGCTTCACCCAAGTCCTCCAACTGATTTAAAGATAAACCTTGTAATTTTGGTTCTAATTGCGGATTGACAGAACCTATGCGACGATTTAGCAAACGCATCACTAACCTTAGCTCAGATTTTTTCCCTTCTTCTCTTCCTTCTTGGAGAATTTCTTGGTAAATAGTTGATTCTCTCATATCTTTTCTCCTAAAAAGCTGACGAATTAGTTGTGGTTCAAAAACCAACCCCGCAAGAAGTTGGGTACATGCTGAAATACTTTGTTTGATACTGTCTTCTTCAATGATACTTACTTCTGATGCAATTTGTTTGAGCAAGGTTTGAGGTGATTCTGTCCGTGCTAAAGTTGCTAAAGGTAACAAAGGTATAGATTTAAGTAAAACTTCTGGATCTTGCTCCCACATCCTGATTACTCGATAGCGATGAGTTGTATTGCGGGAATGAAACTGATTTACAAAGACAGCATCTGAATTTGTGGGTTTGAGAAAAATAACTACCTGCTCAATATCACAATTATATTGACGATACAGGCGTACCCAGTAATCCAACATCCGCAATGGTAAAGGTGGGGTTGATGTAGATGAAGTCTGAAACTCCAAATGTAAAATCTGGTTTGCTGTTTTCAAAAAAGTTACGGAATCAGCGCGGACAGGTTCCAGATTTAATTCTGTTTTAAGAATTTGGACATCGTTATTAACTTTGAAGGGGAGTAACCAACGGGTGAATTCTTCTGGATACTTTTCAACTAGATATTTTAAGGTATTGTCGTAAGCCACTCTACTTTAGATTTTTGAGTTTAAATCGTAGATTTTTTATTTAAATAACATTCAAATATAAACCAAAATACCATACTTCCCCAAAATCAATATTTCCCAATATTTATAAAAACAAATGTAGAGACGCACCCACCGCACGTCTCTACAAAACAAATGCCATACAAAGAGAGCTACATTGTTAAAGACTGAGGATCTGTTTCAATTAACTTGGCTAAATCTTGTAAAAATGCAGCTGCGTGAGCCCCATAAATCACTCGGTGATCGCAGGTAATATTAACTTGCATTTGTTGCTTAACACCAAACATCCCTTCAGGAGTCGCAGTAACTTGAGGACGAGAAGCGCCAATTGCTAAAATCGAACCTTGTCCGGGAGGTAAAATCGCATCAAATGTATCTACACCAAACATCCCCAAGTTAGATACAGTAAAAGTACCGGTACTATATTCTTCGGGTTGGAGTTGTTTTGCTCTTGCTTTTTGTACCAAAGACTTCCAATTACGGGATAGGGAATAAATATCCAGTTGGTCAGCATTCTGCAATACAGGTGTAATTAATCCACCATCATCCATTGCCACTGCTACGGAAATATTGATATCACCATGATACGCAATTCCTTGTTCGGAGTAGCTCGCATTAAGTAAGGGATGTTTTTGCAGTGTTACCGCTACAGCTTTTGCCAATAGCGCTGTCATGGTTACACCTTTGGATTTAATTTGCTTGTACAGCCGATCTAATGCATCAGTGGTAATTGTATAACCTACCCGGAAAACTGGTACCGCAAGGCTTGCGACCATGCTGCGTACAACCGCTTGTTGCAGAGTTGTAAGTGGTACTGTTTGTCCTGAAACTGTACTTGCTGTTGTAACTGGTGTCGCTGCAGGTTGAGGAATTGATGCTACGCTGGCAGTAACTGGTATTGCTGGCAAAGATGCTGGAACTGATGGTTGCTTAGATACCCCAGCGGCTGCCTCTACATCTTGAGCTACAATACGACCGTAGGGACCGCTACCAGAAAGATTACTTAAATCTACTTTGAATTCTTTTGCTAATTTTCGGGCACGAGGTGAAGCAATAATTCTACCTTGACGGTGATTAGAACCATTTTGTGAAACAGAAGTACTTGTTGGAGCCACTGCAGCTGCAACGGGTGTTGGGGTAACATTGGTAGTCGGTGCAGAACTAGCAACTTTTGATTTTGCTTGAGCAATAGCAGCTTCAATTTCCGCTTCTGTGTCTGCTAACAGTGCGATCGCAGCTCCAACGGTAGCAGTTTCACCGGCTTGGACTACGATATGGGCAAGATATCCTTCATAGAAGGATTCCACATCCATATCAGCCTTATCTGATTCTACAACCACTACTGTTTCACCTTTTTCTACTTTATCTCCCGGTGACTTTACCCAGGAAACAATTTTTCCTTCAGTCATGGTGGAACTCAGAGCGGGCATGAATACTTCGTTAATGCTCATAGGGTAATTTCAACAATCAATTATTTTATAAATTTTACGGAGTTTTACGTTTATTACCAGATCGCATTGTATCCTGAGTCTCGGTGCAAAATATTATTTCATCGTGCAATAGTTTACTTATTAGTATTTTCTAGCAACTTCAAACCTAGACAGCAGGTTATTAAACTCAATTTTTGGGTTTCATAGGTTAGTCAATGACAGCTTTCTCAATTATGGAATTGAGCATCTAATAACAGCATTGCAGATTTGCTATCCAAGGGCTGAGAAAAGAAATAGCCCTGACCGTACTCACAACCAAGTGCTTGCAGTTTTTCTTGTTGTGCAATTGTCTCTACTCCCTCAGCGACTATGTCCATACCCAAAGCATGGCCCAACATAATAATTGTCTGGACAATCGCCATATCTTGCTCAGTTTCTACCATATTATTTATAAATGATTTATCTACCTTTAATGTATTAGTAGGAAAGCGGTGCAAATAACTCAAAGAAGAATATCCCGTACCAAAATCATCAATGCTTAGTCTAATACCTAAGCTTCTTAGTTTTAATAAAATATCAATAGTTGTTTCTACATCTTTCATTGCTACACTTTCAGTAATTTCTAATTTGATGCTTTCTCCTTCTAAGCCTGTTAATTTGAGAGTTTTCTCAATGAATTCAATTAAATCTGGTTGGGTTAACTGTTGTCCAGAAAGATTAAGACTCATTGTCAGGGGCGGATCGACAGGAAATAGAGTTTTCCAAACAGATAGCTGACAACAGGCTTCTTGCAAAATCCACTTACCTAAAGGAACAATCAATCCTGTATCTTCTGCAATAGGGATAAAATCATTTGTAGGAATAAATCCGTGGGATGGATGTTGCCAACGTACGAGTGCTTCGAAACCAATAGTTGTGTTGTTTTCCATGGAAACTATTGGCTGATACTCAAGATAAAATTCCTGTTTTTGCTCTTGAAACTTCAAAGCACGACGAAGATCTGTCTCTATCTGAAAACGCTTAACAACTTGGGTATGCATACCTCTTGTAAAAACTTCGTGGCGAGATTTACCCAAATCTTTAGCTCGATACATTGCTGTATGGGCATCTCTAAGCACATCTTCTGGTTTGTAAATACATTCTGTCTTGCTTAAGGCTATACCTACGCTGATGGTTGTAAATATTTCTTGTCCATTTGTTCCAAAAGTAAAGGTCATTTCTTTCTGTAACCAATCGACCCAAGTTATTACTTCCTTAGTATCGATAATATTTTCCAGTAAAATTGCAAATTCATCCCCTCCAACTCGAGCAATCATTCTCTGATTGTCGGCACAGTTTTTTAATCTTTGGGTAAAATTGACTAACAATTCGTCCCCAACGTGATGACCAAAATTTTCATTGACTAGCTTGAAGCGGTCGATATCTAAAAACAACACAGCAAAGCGTAGATTTTTACTCGGTCTTATTCTATCAATTGCTGTTTTTAAGTATTTAATAAATAAAATTTGATTGGGTAAACTCGTTAGATCGTCATAAAATTTACTATATAGTTGTCTATAGATAATAATACTTGTAGAGGTAACTATCAGTGCTAATCCAGGAGATAATAAAGGTATCCAACCTGCTTGAGTAAACAGACTAAAGTAGGCCGTAAATAGGGCTAACAAAGCAAAGACGCCAAAAATTAATATATTTAAAGGATTTCGATATCGCCATGCTATTAAACCTCCAATTAAAGCCCAAAGCCATATCCAAGTAGCTTCTATCCATTCTGACCAGAACCAAAATAGTGGTCTTCTATCCAAGGTCGCACGAAGAATTTGGCTAACCAGTTGAGCATGTAACATAACTCCTGACATTGCACGACTATCTGACTCACCTGCACTATAGGGAGTGAAAAATAAATCTTTTAAACTAGGGGCAGTTGTACCAATTAAGACTATTTTATCCTTGACCAATGAGGATTCAAAATTACCGTTTAAGATATCGGTAAAGGAGATAGTTTCTGCTACTTGGTTAGAAGACTGGTAAGAAATCAATATCTGATAGCCAAGATTATCAATATTTCGGTATTCACCCGCATTTGCTGAGATAGGCGTAAATGAAGTTTCTCCTAATTCCAAAGCATTTGGCGTAATTTTGAGTGAAATATCTCGATCAGCTAAATATTTTTGACTTAAGCGTAAGGAGAAAGAATAATATTTTTTTGTACCTTCATAGGCATACATTAGATTTCGACGTACTATCCCGTCTGGATCGATCAAGATATCGTTAAACCCAATTCGTTCTTCTGGTACCCCAGAAATGGGAGATACTTCTTCTGAATCCGAACTACCAAGCTTTTTTATAGTAATAACATTGGGCTTTTGAAGTTCTTCGAGTAGATTTTCATAGCCTGGAGGTTGTGCTAAATTACGATACATATCTAAACCGATAACTTTTGCCTTTGCTCCTTGTAATTTTTGCAACACTAAAGAAAGACTCCTATCGGATAAAGGCCATTTCTTTTGTTTTTTTAAATCGGATTCTGTAATTTTTACAATTAATATTCGTGGGTCTGGAGGAAGTTCTCTTTGAAGACGTACCATTCGATCAAAGACAACTAATTCTAATAACTGGAACCCACCTAAATGTCTAATGCTCAATATACATCCTGCTACGATCGCACTAGCAGCAATTACAGATTGGTTCACACTTAAAGTCAGTACTTGTCTTTTTAAAGCAGTAATAAAAAATATTAAAGGGAAATTTTTTTTTAAAAATTTATCAATCATACAAAGTATTAATAGATATGAATTAACTTACTTGCTGTCGATTTATATTTATTCATTAACCTCATCATAATAATTACAAACATTTTCTAGATTAAATAGCTTAAAAGTTTTAGATAGATACTAACTGTAAGAATATCTGCTCAGATAGATTTCTAAGATAATCAGAAATTTATGTGATTTCAAGAATCTCCGCTTCATAAAGAGCGGAGAAGATAGTACATGAGCAGAGAAAAATAGAGTTGAAATTTTAAACTAATTAATTTTTCCCTATTTCATTGACAAGGGTGAAGTTACTTGTCTTTCCATATTCACAAGAGGTTCCTGGGCGATTGCATCTAGTCCTAGAGAACGTAACAACTCTGACCAGTCATGGGAAAGCCTTGTGTCATTTGGTTGTTCGTACCGAAGCTCTGCCAATTTCAATAGTGCATCTTGCCAAAGCCCTGAAGCAGTATAGATATTAATTTGTTCTCTAGGTTTTGCTTGCTCTAGTTTTTTAGTCTGGGCAAAATCTAATTTTACCCGCTTGACCCATCCATTTACACCAATATCATGTTCTCTTTTTTCAGAATCGCAGATTATGACCAATTGCCAGCGATAATCTTTGCCAATAGCAAGGGGTGGTATGGATTCTTTTTCGGGTAAACTAACATTCATTACGCCTGCAGAGCCATTCGATGTAAACATTGTCTGATAAATTTCATTGTTATCCTCATCTTGTAAGACAAACTCTATTTGTTTTGGTGTTGTAGTTGGGGGAAGATAGAAAAATAATTTTGGATATGCAGACTTTGTCAAAACTAAGTTATTTTCTGGAACTAATGCAACAAGTGGTTTGCGAAGATAACATTCTCCACGAGTCCCTCCTCCAATTCTCGAACCTGGTAAACCTTCTTGACCACCTCTGTTATGGTCTGCTAATGCAACATGACTATATGAGACAATCAACAAAGATGATAGGCCGATAGTAACAATTGCCTTATTTATTAAAGTTCTGAACATTTTGTAAAACCTAATTAAATTTAATTGTTGACTTAGTAATCCTATTTATTCCAAGCGTTTTATACTATTCCATTGGAACAAATTTTAAAATTCGTCACTAGTTTATGAGGATTTAGCCAATAATTTCGCTGATTGAAAGGAAATGATAAAACCTATATTAAAAGGCATATTACTTGAAGAGACTAAAATTTAGCCGACAAGTGCCAAGATTCGTTTTGTGTCAATTATATAATATTATGAATATTGAAAAAGAATATAGTCAAAATATTTTTGCCAGTTTTTTGAGATATAAAAAATCATTTATTACTTTGATAAAATTCATACAAATACTTAGGTGATAGTTTTTTATATATCTTTATGTGAAGTTATTGTCAGGCATTAGTATTATTACATATGAAATATTACTGATAATCTTATAACCTCCAAATTCCAATATATTTATGGTCGCTAAATTATACTTTAAATGTATTTTTGATTATTAAATAAAGTATTTAATAATCAAAAATACAGACTGTAATTTATGATTTAACACCTATTTTTTGAGTAAGTTTAACTTGCCATTAACTCCTCATTTTTCTATAACCAATTACCAACTAATATATAAGGTGACCAATAAATAGGGTGTTCGTATTTTCGATTCCTTAACAGTGCTAATTGAGAGTTACGTAAAGCCTCTGCTTTTGTTTGTCTGACATTACTTAATTCCTGATAAAAATGACTCATTAGATTAGCTGTAGCTTCATCATTAACAGACCATAATGTTGCTAAAGTACTTCTTGCTCCAGCTTTTACAGCCATTCCTGCTAACCCTAAAGCAGCACGTTTATCTCCTGTTGCGGTTTCACAAGCACTGAGAACCAGAAGTTCTACTGCTTTTTGCTCTGCTTGTTCGGGTCCTTGGAGCAAATTTTCTAAGTCATCAATTTTTATTCGATCGTTCCAGCTTAAAATAAAAGTTTCCAACACTTTTGAACTGAATTTACCGTGACTAGCAATATGAACAATAGGGAAAAAATTAGATTGAATTTTCTCTTGTATATATTCGCTAGTGAAATCTTGATTTAAAAGCATTGTTCCCGGTACTTGAGAGTTAATTTTTTTTAATTCTTCTTCCACATATTCAAGAGGTGAAAAGCCATCCCTTGCTTCAGTTAAACCAGCACTAAGTACCTTGATATTTTCTCGCTTTAATTTTTGAGGAGGCAGTATTTTTAAACCTGGCGTTAAAGCAATATTATATTTTTCTAATAAGTATTGATTACCATCATTTAGAGTTGACATTGGAATATTACGTAAGTATCCATCTAGTACAAATACTAATGTTTTAACTTTACTTTCGGCTAAATCAATTTCTGCAGGACGAATTAGCCAATCATACAGTTGCTTAGATAAAGGTTTAAAACTATATCTAGTACGAATAACTAAATTTTTACGCAGCTTTTTAACAGTACTTTCGAGTTCCTTCTCAGAAATTGCAGTACTGTAATGGCGTAAAGGTTGTTTTGGCAAACTGAGAATAATTTCTAAACGATCTGCCAGAATAATAGGATATATAACTGCTGCCTGAGTATCAAATTTATCTACTTGAGTTGGTTTAGCATCTAAACAAGCTTCGCGGAAAAAATCATCTAACTCGGCTAACTGCAACGATTCAATAACTTCACGGGCTTGAAGCAAAGATTTTTGGCTAACCTCTGAGTTTTGTGGTGTCAAAAGTAAACTAACTAATTCTCGGTAAACCGGCTCTACACTTTCCTGAAAAGAGAACTGAATATCAGGGGCGATCGCTACTAAATCATTACGTAAAGAACCAAGATTATTAACTGCTTGGGTATAGTTGGCGACCGCACCTGTCAAATCTCCCTTTGCTTTCAAAATTCTTCCTAATTGCCACTCTAAGCGATAAGTGATTTCCGGAGTATTTATGCTTTGAGATAACATTAAAGCTTTTTGGGTTAGATCTTGAGCAGTCGACCATTGCTGGGTCTGTTCGTAAAGCTTTCCAAGTTTCCCAAGTGCATAAGCTTGGGCTGGTTTATCTTCTAAGTCTTGCGCCTGTTTGTAACTATTGGCAACTATTTGAGCAATGCTTTCGATTGTTGGTGAATTTGGGATGTTTGCCTGTTGTAATCTAGTTAAGCTTTTAGCCAAATTTAATTGAGCATAGACAGTACTGCGATTTGCAGGTAAATTAGCAATTTGGGAGTAAATTTGATTTGCTAATAATTGTGCTTTTGCTAATTTTTCCGTATCGATTAAAGTTTTAATTATATTCAGTTGTGCTTTAATCTTAATATTTGGTGAAGTTGCTTTATCTACAGCCTGTTGATAAAAATTTAATGCAGACTTTGCCTGTTGTTGTGAATTAGCAACATTACCCAAATCAATTAATGTTGCACTGATATCTATAGGAGATGATAATTTTTTCGCGATCGCTAAACTTTCTTCTAGAGCCTGTTGTGCATCTGCGAATCTACCGACTAAATTGAGGCTAGTACCAAGGCTGCGTAAACCAGTAGCTTTCAGTCGAGAATCTGGTTGCTTTTGAAGGATTTCGTTAACCTCAGTTAGAATAGATAAAGCTCGATGATATAAACCATTACTCCTTAAGGCCTGAGACTGGTTAATAATACTACGAATTACACCAGCATCATTTTTTGCCTTAGTATAAAATTCTTTTGCTTCCTCCCAAGTTTTTAAAGCTACTTCAGGTTTTCCCATTGATAGTTCTAAACGACCTCGAGTACTCAAAGCTTGCGCTATAACATTTAAGCTTTTTGTTGATTCTTCCTTGTGTAGATTTTGAGTTGAAATATTGTTTTGTTGTGTTTGTGTTAATTTTAAGCTTTCAGAAATAGTTTGCTTTGCTTCTAAGTACTTACCCAGCTGCTGATAAGCTAATGAAAGGTTATTCAGGACTCGAGCTTGGTTAAGATGATCGCCCTGGGACTGGTAACTTAGAAGTACTTGTTGCCAAATTTTAACTGCGCTAGAAAATTGACCTATATAGTAATATTTTTTACCCAATTGTTCCTGCTGTTCCAAATCGGATAAACCTTGAATAGATGACTTTTCAATAGGTAAATTTTCAACAGATGATTTGTGGATAGATGATTTATGGATAGATGATTTATAGACAATCGATAAAGATGATTTCTCTAGCGCTACGACTGGAAATACAGTGCTTGTCGTAATCAGCAGAGTGGAAAGTAATCCCAATCCAAAACCAAAAATAAATTGTAATAAACGACGATATACCCGAAAATATAATTTATTCATCATAAAAATAATTAATTTATAAAAAATTACTTATACAAGACTATCTACACATAATTACCAATCCAAAATTACCGCTCCAAAATTAATTGTGCTGATAAAGAATTTAAGTGTTCAAATAGGGATTTAGAATTAAGTGAAAAAACTTATAAGCTGCATATAAAAGCGGTTTATCATTAATTGTTATAACAACTAATTGATGAGAACCAAGATCTGTTATGATTTCTTTGAGAAACCTGTGCAGTCAATAAAACTTCGCCTTGGGAGTTAAGCACTATTGATTGAGCTTCTACGAGGGAATCGTTAGAATCAGAAACTTTGATTGGATTTTTTGTGGATGAAAGAGCTTGTTGAGCAGTATCTTGCGGCTTAAGAATTGGAGTTATTTCTAAATCTTCTAATATGGTGTTGCTACTAAGGATTGCTTCCGGGTTAGATGGTAATCCACCTTTGCCAATAACCACAAATCTATTTCTGATTTGTCCTTTTGCAATCTGAACTCGGTCGACTCCGCAACCACGAGCAATCTGATTAGAAGTATCCGTCATTTGTTCTGGTAGCTCAGTTATTCCCTGAGAAGGATCTATATCAGGTGTAGTTATTTCTACAATACCGTTGGCACCAAAACTTGAACTAACAGTAATATCACTTAAGGAAGTTAATTTCTCACGAAACTCGATACCAAAAATATTTCGAGCTGAAATTTGAATATTTCCTCCCTGTCCTTCAAAAGCATTAGCAGTAATATCACTATTTTCTGAGGGCACTGCAATCAAGAAATTTGTCGCGATATTAATATTACCTCCATCTCCACCTTTGCTATTAGCACCAGCAGTTGCAGAAATTAAACTGTTGTTACGCATCTGAATCATGTCGGCGATTTTCAGGGAGATATCACCACCATCGTCAGAAGCTGTTTCTGCAATAATTGCTCCCCAGTCATCAAGCAATAAAGAACGAGTATTTAGCTCAATATTACCTGCTTTTCCTGTTCCTGTTGCTTCTACAAACAAACCACTACGTACTTCTGTATTTGATGAAGTACCAGTACCAGTGAGTTTAACTGTATCTGAGGCATTAACATTGATACTTCCTCCCACACCTGCACCAAAACTAGAAGCCGAGATTCTCGCCCCATCCAAAATCGATAAATCCTTAGCATTAACATCTAAACTACCTGCAGCTAGATAACCTTGAGTAGAAGTAAATAAACCACTAGGAACTTCATCTACACCACTAAGTTCGATTTTATTTGTCGCTGTTACTTCTAATTTTCCACTAGGTGCCATACCTGTAGTTGCTGCTTGAATTTGGGATCCATCTCTTACGAGTAACTCATCAACATTAATTGTCACATTACCTCCCCAACCGACATCATTAGTAGAAGCTGATATTCGCGCTTGTTTACCTTGGAGAGTTAATTTTCCGGTGTCTAATAAAATATCACCACCTTTACCTGTGGCTGTTGATGTGTCTTGTTTAGCTTCGACTTGAGCAAATAAACCACTAAATGCCGTATCTAAGCCTAAATCTTGTATTTCTATAGAATCAGAAGCACTAATGGAAACACGACCAGCATTACCGCTACTAAAGGTACTAGCTGATATTTGTGCTCCTTCATAAATCTGTAATCTTTCGCTTGTTAAGGAAATATTACCTCCCTGACCAGTAGCTCCCGGTTCCACATTAGTAAATACGCCACTTAATTTACCAGTCTGTGAACTACCAATTAATTCATAATCTTTCGCTTGAATCGTGACTTGACCCCCATCTCCTCCGGCGAAAGTAGAAGCAGATATTCTGGCTCCATCGCGAATATTTAATTTTCCTGTTTCGATACTCACTCCTGCAGATTTTTCAGAACTATGATTATCGCTAAACAAACCACTAGGAACTGAGCCATCACCCCTCTCACCAATAAGCTCAATAGAATTGGAAGCTTTCACTGTTAGTTGACCGCTAGCTCCTTCTTCAAAGGCGTTAGTTGCTATTTGAGCACCATCTCTAACATTTAAATCTTGAGTGGTAATTAACACATCACCAGCATTCCCAGAAACCTGAGTTTCTGTTCCCAGGATACTTTTTACAACCTCTAGATTATTAGCACTAATAGTTAATTTACCACCTTGACCTGAACCACGTGTTTCTGCAGAAACAACTGACTCAGCTTGAACTGAGATATTTTCAGCTTCTAGAGCGACATCTGCACCCTGAAGGTTACCTAATGTAATTGCTTGAATACCAGAACTGTTAATATTGATCTCATCACCATAGAGATTAACTACCCCACCATTTTCAATCCCATTAGGGAAAGTTACGGCAAAAAGAGCTGATTGCTCCAAGTTTATTTTCTGACCTTGGAGTTGGATATTACCACCACCAGGACCACTGACATCATTCACCGATCTAATTAGCTCTATGTCTCCAAAATCCTCTACATTTGTATAATCTAAAGTAAAACCTTGTGGACCTTGGTTCAGACCAACAAAACTATTTTCTCCTACAGCACCAAGCTCTATACGACCTCCTGGAACAGTTATATTGCCTAGTTCTCCTTTGATTTCACCACCGACAAACGCTAAGGTCTGAAAAGGTTGTAAAACTAATCCACCTGGTGCACCTACTGAGTTAAGAACTGTACGACTATTATTAAACTGAGATTGATTAGTAATAGATTTAGCTTGATTACCAAATTGTAAACCTAGGGGAACGCTAATAATTAGCAAAGGTTTGGTCGGGTTTATCGCACTGAACTCATCTCCATTAGAAAGTCTAAGACTTGAAGCGGTGCTAGCAATGAAGGAGCCACCAAGATTCAGCGAAGCGTTGGGACCAAAAATAATCCCATTAGGATTTATTAGAAAAAAATTAGCGTTACCGTTCGCTTGGATTAAACCATTGATATTAGATTCCAAATCACCAGTGACGCGATTGATTATATTTGTAAGATTTGCGTCATTCTGAAAAATCGCAGAACCATTCTCGGGAACAGAAAAATTTTGAAAACTGTGGAATAAGTTATTACCTACTTTTGTTCCCCCCGTAATTAAAAAATCGATTCCTGGTGTTGTTCCTGGTGTGACCACTGTTTGTCCATCAGGAAGATTGGTATCTGCTGATATTTGAGCCACAGATGGAGATGTTCCACTCAAAGTACAGAAAGCTATACCGGCGATTGTTCCAACAGATTTCTGAAAAATATGATTGTTTAAACTCAGAAAATTCTTGTGAGAAACTATTTTTGCAAAGCCTCCACATAGATTTCGAAAAACTCCAATATGGCAAATATTCTGTTTTAATCTTTCAATACCCTGTTTTCGATTCATAATCGGTAGTACCCTGATTTTGTCACAATTTTTTCAGGAGAATATACGTAAATTTTCAAGATGCAAGGCAAAAGCAGAACTCTAGAAATAGAAAATGTTCTATTTATTCAGATTTCATGCATATTTGGCCGTTCTACGTATGTATAAATACACTAGTATTATGAAAGAATAATTTTTATATTGATGTAGCCCTTGAAATACTACCAGAATTATCCTAATATTTGATGCCAAACGCAAATATTTATTCAGTATAAACTCGTAGTTAATGCATGTTTATTTTTATTAGATAGTATAATTTTATTTACTTGTTACTATAATTTGCTTGATTTTTTTTAATTAGCCAACGGTTTTTTTACCTAATTCACCGGAAAATATTTGTGGAAATGAATTTAAGTCTGCATATATCTGGGGTAGGGGGAAATAATTATAGAATTATAGGGAGCAATTCTGCTAGGCACTAACATTTTACTAGACTGCAGAACAGCTAATTTCCGAACATGATATCAATGGTAATCCTCTGGGGATTATGCACCCAGTACTTGGAAGAGGAGAAAAATTAGATATTACATATTTAGATTTGCAATTATTGGATGTTCTTGGTTACACCAAAGTTGAAGATCGAGAAAATCGATGGTTGCATCAACTCACTCAAAAACAGAAAAGATTGAAAAAACTTTTGGCAAAAGCAAGATTTAGGATGAAGTATAATTATGCTTCTTCTTCAAACAGGGGTTTTAGTTTTTGGCAAGAAATAGATTCTTTAGAAGCTCCTGAGTATAATGAAGCACTATTGACAGAGAAATTTACAGAAGAAAATTTTGTAGAAGATGGATATAGTGTTTTTTTCCATCAAGAGTATCGAATTGCTACTACCGCTGAGCCGAATGCAATTACAGGATTGGGGATTTTGACCCTATTTGGCTGGTTGATTCGTTGCGTTCGCAGAGATTGAATATTTTATTTAGTGAAGATTTTGTAAGCTTTAACTTTTCTGCTCTCTGAATTTGTTTTTTTGTAACAGATACACAAAAATATTCTAAGCAAAAATAATCTTAAAAGGTTTCAAATAATACCTAACATTAGGATTTAGAACTTAAGCTTGGAGTCGATTGCTAATAATAACATCAAATCTTTGAAATCATGGATTAATTTTGAAGTTTTAATAACAAAATAATTAAGTTACTAAAAATATTTTCTCAGGATAATTACTATTCTCTCATCCTATATAAATAGGATAGAAATATATCTGATATATTGAGGAGAAAATATAGAATTTTTTTGAAAAAAGGACAAATTAAATAGAAAAATGTAGTATTTATTTCTGAATAAGTACAAACATGAAAATATTTGCATCATAATTATGAGCAAATTTATATCAATGATTTAGTGCAAAGAGATAATCATTGTAAAAATAAATCATGAAACCCACATATGTTCACCAATTTAATAAAGTGAAAAAGTTTATACCATTGGGCATTGTGTTATTAGCTGGAATATCTAGCAGTCATCCAGCCCAAGCACTACAATTCAATTTCACTTATAGTGATGATACTTCCGAGGAGATAATCAATGGATTTCAGACTGCTGGGGATATTTGGTCTTCTAAATTTCAAGATACTTTTTTAGACTCAGATTGCTCCTGTGAAAGAAACACAACCATTAATATTAAGGTTGATTTTACTCAACTGAGTAATTCCAAAGGATTAGGTGTAGCAAACCCAGAGATGGTCAGCGTTGATTACAATCAGTTTTTGAATCATAGTTTTAAAGAGATAAATTCTGCAGATGATTTAAATGCTTTCAAGAGTTTTCAAATTAGCCAAAACGACAAAGAAAATTTCTTACAAGTATTAGGTGTTGATTTAGAAAATAAAGATTTTGCGGAGAATTATAATGTTTTGCAAGAACAGGGTTTTAACATTCAAAGAAAAATCAAAGGTATTAAACCCAAGTCAAACGATTTGATTGCAACTCAAGCTGGAAATATTTTTCAACAGCTCAATCTGGAGCAAATTGAACTGTTAAACCGTGATGAAGTTAACTTTAGTAGTTCAACTTTCAAGATGCAAATAGATGATGATAGTAAAGGTAAAGGTAAAGGTAAAGGATTAGAAAAGAAAACTATTATTGATGAAGATAACAGTGTAAATAACAGAAAAATTTGGTTAACCCGTGGAAATTCTAAGGTATTGGGTTTGACGAATGGAAGTCATCATAAGCTTGATGCTAAGATTTCATTGAGCAATTCCATGTTGTCTGCCAATGGCGATATTATCAGTCACGATGATTGGCTAAACCAAAACCCCCAAGGTAATTTTCTTCAAGACACTATTTGGGATTTTTCCCGAGTTGATAATCTAAATGCTCAAGTAGCAAGTCATAAGTTTGATTTTCTTAGCGTTGCTCTACATGAAATTGGTCACGCTTTGGGGGTTGTCAGCGGAGTCGATGCTCTTAGCTCATTAAAAATTCAGACTGAAGCTAATAACGAAACTCTTTCAGATAAGGATACTGCGTTAGTTAGTCCAATGGATCTAATGCGTTTCTCAGAGGAGAGTGCACAAAAATCTGTATTTGATTGGTCATCTAGTGGAAATACTTTTTTATCAATTGATGGTGGTAAGACAAAAATCGCTGATTTTGCTGATGGATTTTCTTATCAAACTAGCCATTGGTCAGAAAAAGGTGATGTAAATAGTAATCCTTTGGGAATAATGCATCCAGTACTTGAAAGGGGTGAGAAGTTAAATATCACCGACTTAGATTTGCAATTATTAGATGTTTTGGGTTACACCAAATCTAAAGGTGAGGTCAATAATCTATTGCAAGACTCTCAGAACAAGGAGAAGAAAGAAAAGAAAGAGAAAAATAAAAAGAATAAAAAATCTGAGCCAGAGACAGACTTTGACATCAGCTATAGTAATTCGACTTCTTCAAGCAGTGGGTTTAATTTTTGGCAAGAAGCAGATATTACAGATCGAGATCGAACAGATCCATTTACAGCAACTAATCAACAGTATAAAACTGCTACCACACCAGAGCCAAACACAATTGTAGGATTGGGAATTCTCGGTATATTCGGCTGGCTACATCGGCGCATGCGTAAAGGCTGAAAGCTTTATTGAAAAGTTGCGACAAAAAAAGTATAAAAAAACAGCCCGTTGCCAAAGTAATAACTTTATCTTGAAGTTTAAACAATAAAACTGTTAAGTCCCTTTAAACCATTACTTCAGAACAATTACTCTTCTATTTAATTTGATTAGTGCGATAGAAATATATGTAGTAAATAAGAATTTTTCATTCAGAAAACCTCTTCAACCTCAAGCGCTAAAACAATTTCGAAATTCATTGTTTCTCATATATATAGAAAAAGCAAATAAATCACATAATATTCGACACCATATTTTTTCAAAAAAGTTTCCATTACAAACTTATTTGCACAGGGTAATTTTGACAAATGATTAAATCTACATTTATTCGTCAGGTTAATAATTTTAAACGGGTTGCACCACTAACTTTTGCATTGATAACTGGTATATTTAGTAGTACCCCAGCCCAAGCAATACAATTCAATTTCACTTATACCCAAAATACTTCTCAAGAGGTGGTTGATGGTTTTTTAGCTGCTGGTGATATTTGGTCTTCTAAAATTGGAAACACATTTTTAGATCCATCTTGCTCCTGTAAAAAAGATACAACTGTTAATATTTATATTGATTTTACCCAATTAGGTAATTCCAAAGGTTTAGGCGCAACACGCCCAACTATGCTCCGTTTTAACTATCAAAAATTCTTGAATAGCAGTTTTAAGAGCATCACTTCTATTGACGATTTAACAGCTTTCAAGAGTTTACAAATTGCTCAATCTAATAAGGAATATTTTTTACAATCATTAGGTGTTGACTTACAAGAAAATACTTATGAAGAAAACTTGAATATTTTGCAACAACAAGGGTTTAACATTAACTCCGCCCTTGATAATGTTGAAGCTAACTCTAACAGTACCATTACCGCTCAAGCCCAAGATATTTTTAAACAACTAAACCTGACTCAATTGCAGAATTTGAACCGCGATTTAGTTGAATTTGATAGTTCAACATTTAATATGCGAATTGAGGATCATAATACGGTCAATGTAGACAACCGCGACCAAGTCGATATGGTGAAGACATTAGATCCGGAAACTATCATCGACCAAAATGGTAATGACAATAACAAGAAGATTTGGCTTACTCGTGCAAATGCTAAGGCTTTGAAACTGATAAATGGCGATGATACAAAGTCTGATGCTGAAATATTGCTCAGTAATTCCATGTTGGATGCTAACCGTGAAATCATCAGTTACGCTGATTGGCTAACTCAAAATCCCCAAGGAAATTTTCTTGAAGATACTATCTGGGATTTTTCTCGAGTTAGCGATCCAAATGCTGAAGTAGCTAGTAATAAATTTGACTTTCTTACCGTCGCTCTACACGAAATTGGTCACGCTTTAGGAGTTGTCAGTGGGGTAGATGCTTTTAATTCATTGAAAATGCAGGCTGAGACGAATAGCACTACTTTGTTAGAAAAAGATATCGCCTTAGTCAGTTCAATGGATCTATTGCGTTTTTCTGAAGAAAGCAAACAAAATGGTGTATTTGACTGGTCTTCTAGCGGACAAACTTTCTTGTCAATAGATGGGGGTCAGACCAAACTAGCTGACTTTGCTGATGGTAATTCCTATCAAACCAGTCATTGGTCAGAACATGGAGGTATCAATGGTAGTCCTTTGGGAATTATGCACCCAGTACTTGGGAAAGGAGAAAAGTTAGATATTACAAACCTAGATTTGCAATTATTAGATGTCCTTGGCTATACCAAAACTGATGAAGAGATAAGCTTATGGTTACAAGGTTCTGCAGAACAATTAACTCAAAACTTATCAACAGCAAGCTTACAACAAACAGCAAAAATATTTAGTCTGCTTAATAATGTAAGTGAAGAACAGAAAGAGGCTTGGGAAACAAAACTGATCCAAGCAGTTATGAATATGAGGGATGTTAATGAAGAAACAGCCCGGAAGCACGTAAATGATCTGGAGGAATTTATCACAAATATCCTGGTGCACTTTGATTTTAACCACGAATATGGAAATTTGTGGAACAATGAATGGAACTTTTTGATGAGCTACAATGGTTGGGGCTCATCGAGCGGTGGATTTAATTTTTGGCAAGAAATGGATACTGTAAGTGAAGGTGAACCAAGCCAAAGTTCAGTAACAGATGGAAATGGTATAGAAGATGCCTACAGTATGTTCTTCGATCAAGAGTATCAAGCTGAGACTACACCAGAGCCAAATGCAATCGCAGGCTTTGGAATTTTGGGTATATTTGGCTGGCTACATCGTCAATACAGTAAAAAATTAGAAAGATTCATCACTACAAAGTAATCCTAATTCTAGTTTCCGCAGATCTCATACTAAGTCTGGGTTAATTACCCCTTTTTAGAATGAGAGAGGGAAGTGTGAGAAATGCGGGAAGTGTGGGGGAAAATCCCAAAAAATATA
>JGI1201J43222_100115_pt1 | contig 29337 bp, 21 predicted proteins | sample MastesBC008_FD_43222 | JGI IMG/M metagenome (IMG submission 43222) | reverse complement strand
CTTTGTTTACGTTCTTTTCTTTAGGTGCATCCATCCAATATCTAATAGCTTTGTTCCGGATAAATTGGGTAGTTCTAATAGCATCCTCTATCGCCTGATATTGAATTTTCTTAGCAACTACTTTGTATTCCAGAACTAACACTTGATTTTCTCCTGCTCCTTGAATAAACTATATTTAGCTTAGGAGGCTATTCTATTTATGTCAACAGGAAAAGGGAAAAAACGTATGAAGAATCAGCCTGTTTTATACGAAGGAATTAAGAAGAAGAGGAATCCGTTGATAACAGATTACGCATGGCATGGAATGCAAGAAAAAGCTATCAAAGCGGGATTAAGTGCTTCTGAGTATTTGGAGCGATTAATTAGAAAAGATTTAGATGCAGAATAAAGTCGTCCGCTTAAGGACGAGGCTTTAGACCCAAAATTTTTGGGAACTGGCGTGGCTTGTATTGTTATAACTATTTTCTTATTGCTGCAGTGGAAGCAACCGGGTGCTCTGTATTGGCTAGTGGGTAGCCTATTTTACCTGATTGGTACAATTGGTGTGACGATCACCTGTAACATCCCGCTGAATGATGCCCTTGCGATCGTTACCCCAAATAGTTCTGAAGGTGCAACGCTATGGGGAAGATTCCTGATAGATTGGACATTTTGGAACCACGTTCGGACAACAGCCGCAATTGTAGCAGCAGCATTGTTGACGCTATCGCTTTGCGAGCGAACCACACAATAGACATCTCCGGAAAAGAATGTAGAGACGTACCAGAGCCTGCGGCGTCGGCGTTAGCCTCTGGTACGTCTCTACAAAGATTTTGGGTTATGCATATTCAATTTGCGGAGAGGTCTAATTATAGAAAAATTACCACCTCATTCAAAAATTTAATATTTATGTTCAGCAAGTGCTAACGCATCAGTATTATTAGTTTCTAAATCTGTATTACGAACAGCAACATCAGAATACACTCGTGCTTTCAGTGGATGGTAGATCATCTCGTACCACGCATGACCTACCCGAGCATCAAATCCTTCTGCTCGATCGCGCATGAATAGGTGTAGACATTTTGCAGATTTCCCTGGTAATAGCTGCCAAGAAAAACAGTTTTCCTTTTGTTCGTGTGGATGTGTCACTGAATCTATATGTACATCAGCCGCAAAACCATAAGCTGGGTAAGGTGGTGCAATAGAACTAACAGCAAACCAGTCCATTCGGGGAAATACTTGTTCAATATCCTCAGTTTTTCCCATATCCATGTGTGCAAAGTAGCGAGCAGCAAAATCAAGATTGACAATTAGTGATGAATCTAAAATTTTGCCTTCAGCAGCTTTTGGTTTTCCCTTCACAAATAATTCTTCTATCAAGTAGTCTGCTCCAGCATATAAACTAATTACGCGATATAACTCACACACTAAATGACGATTTGCACCTGTAACTGGATCTGCACCAATGTAATCAAAGGGTTCTGAGGCTATGGTTATACAGGCTCTGACACTTCCACTCGAGTGAGATATGAGTCTGTAGGAATGATTAAATAAGGAAACGCGGTAGTAAGGTGATTTTGGGTGGGAAGATCCAGGTAACAAAAGTTCTGATATTTGCATGCAACGCTTTTCTGGATCTTGTCCCAACCATTCACCTCTCGCAGCACGAAATGGGTCGAGAATTTCCTCACGGTCGAGCTGCACGCTGCTAGCAGATCCAGAAAACCAATTACGTTCGTTATCTTCAGGAGAAGGTATCAAGTTAAACCAAACTATTAAACGACTATTAACAAGCCTCACTCCCCTTACCTGTCCTGAAGCTCCATAAACCACATCTAAGTATGACTCACCCAGTTGTTTTGGTATTGCTTTACCTTTATCTATTCGAATAAAACCAGAAGCAAGCCGATCTGATTCAGAACCAGGGAATATAGGTTTTGACAAAGAAAAAACTAGGGTATCGCGACTCGGATCGTTAGGATCGATCCTGTCAACTTGGGCGTTGATTGGGTTGTGTGAAAGGTCATGCAGATCGCTTAGTACGATTTCTTCCGATGAAATTTGAAATTTTTTATAAATCGCTTCCCAAGGTAGTATTACATAACCCCCTCGTAAATAGTTAGAGGGATTGAAGACAGTTAATAAATTAATCGCTGACATATTCTTGTATTTGTTAACTTATTTGTTGGACTTATTTCTCGCTTTTGATTTTTGTCGGTACCTGAATTTCACTTGCAGTACGCTCATGCATTGTTTCTTCTAAATGTTCTTTATGATGGCGTTGTTTGCTTAGTGCAGTTCTTGCTTCTTCTGAGATATTAGCGTGATTTGATATTTCTAAATCCTCACCAGCACGTCCGCGCATTGTTTCAACCAAGTGCTCTTCATCTTGGCGTGTTCCAGTCATTGCTTCGCGTGCTTTTTCTTCTATAGTCAAATCAATTTTTACACTCTTGGGTGTATCTAGTTTTAATTTGGGTAATTTCAGCTTCAAAATACCACGTTCTAATTCTGCTTTGACTTCTCTATAATTGACAGAAACAGGTAACGGTACCACACGTCGAAATTTACCGTAGTTAAATTCTGAGCGGAACAAACCTTGTTGAGAAATATATTTTTCTTCTTTTCGTTCTCCTGCAATAGAAACGGCTTCTTCACTCACTTCAACATCTAAGTCTTGAGCATCTAAACCGGGAATTTCAGCCTGTAAGATAATATCTATATCTGTCTGTTTGATTTCAATCGCCGGTTTCCAGGCAGTATTTTCTGTATGCTTAATTTCCATTAGTTCATCAAATAGATGATTCATTTGATGTCGCAAAATATCTAAATCTTTAAGTGGTTGCCAACCAATCCAAGACATTTTCCTTCCTCTAATAATTTTTTTGCAACTGAATCGGGAGCCAAAGCAAAGATGAAGAATAATTGTTTCCTAGCATCGGCTCTATTTTTAGATTAAGGAAAAAATTTGGGGAAGTTGTGAGGATATATCGTAATTTATAAGATTTAAGAGTAATGGGAGAAATAAATTACCAATTATCTATTTTTCTCCGCATTGCTAAGCCTGAATGACAAAATAGTTAACAATTTGCGAGTATATATATTAATATAAATTAACAGCTTTTATCCTTTACTTAGATTCCTGAAAACAGGGAACATCTCACATTTTGAAAAACATGTTTTCTTCTTGCGTATGAATAAAGTCACCCTTCTGCTAACAGCTTCGCTACACTGCATAAGTAAGTAGGGAAGAAAAAAAAAGTAAACTATGTAAATAAATATAAAATATCTGTATTTTGCTCGTAGTAGCGCTTTAGCGCTAAAGCGCTNTTACAAACAAGTTATGATTTTTCTTACTAACATACTTATGCCCTTTGCATACGCTGAGAACGCGCTAAACCTTTGAGGTAGACTTCGTTAACGCGAAGGCTAAGCAATGACAACCTAAATTTTGGTAAATTTAAAAAATTGAGATACTCCTCCGAGAATATCTTGCAAATCCTGATTTATAAAGTTAGGTGAAGTTTTATAATTTCCTGGATTTCCTCATATTTTCCTCAAATTTATAATATATCTTTAACCCACTTACAGCCTAAAACTTACAAATTAGAATCTATTTCAGATGGGGAAAGTGAAATGCTATCTACAAGACAATCTGAATTCATTAGCTTTTTAGAGAAACATTTTGGTATTTCTATTGCTGCGATCGATTTAGCTTTACGAGATATTAAGGATTGTCCTAGCTTATTACCAATGACACTTTGGCAATATGGCTTAGTAAATATCTCACAGTTGGATGAAATTTTCGACTGGCTTGAAAGTTAAAAGTGCTGAAAGTAGTGAATTAATCATTAATAAAACTTCATAACTTAGCAAAAATTAAATCGATAATCAATAGTATTTACTTGTTTAATAAATTTTATCCTTCCAAATATCTATGAGTAATTAGAATTTGGGAGGATAATGTATTGAAAAATTATCTCTCAAAATAGAATATGACATTGCCTGAAAAATTTTCTGAAAATAGAATAGTCATAAATTAAAGTCACAAATAGATAAATTTAAAAACTAAATTAATTACATACAGTATTTTCCCTATTAAAATTATAGAAAATATGGAAAAGTCTAGATATGTACAACTTTATACAACTATTTATAAGCAGTTTTTTATGAATAGTTTTGGTTCCCTAAGAAAAAATCAAAGACATCATTCTTTAGTCTTTAGTACAGCAATTAGATCCAAATCCTTCAACTGACGGCGAACTATAAACCCAGAAAGAATTGCAGTTATCACAATTACAATTAATGCAAACCCATAACTAGTATTAGTGACAACCAAAGGAAGGCGGTAAAGTTCTGACTGGTAAGCACTGGACATCAAAGCACATAACCCAAAACCCATCATAAAACCTAAGGGAATTGCTATTAAGGTAATGATTGCTTGTTCTCCTAGCAAAATAAAAGCAATTTCAGCTTGGGTAAACCCAATAATTCGCAGCGTTGCAAGCTCGCGACTGCGTTCGGAAAGTGCAATACGGGCGGCATTGTAAACTACTCCAAAGGCTATAATGCTAGCAAATATAACCAAGACAGTGGTAAAAATACTTAAACTTCCTGCAATCGTTTCTTCAAATCTTTCAATTGCAGTTTTACGGATCGAGACACCAGCGACTGCAGGAGTTCGTTTGAGTAAACCATAAAGGCGATTAAGAATATTGTCATCAACCATCAAATAAGCACCTGAAATTGTTCCGCCTTCCCGCATTAATTGGTTGAGGGCTCCGATATCCATATATGCAGACATCCCTAGTAATTCATCAACTTTTCCCACAACTTGGACAGTGCGAATAGGTCTAGCGCCTTCCAATACTTCCACCGTTAATGATTCACCTAAATCTACCCCTAGAGTATTTGCTAGCTGTGTTGTTAATACAACTCCATTACCAGGCAAGTTCACGGAATTTAAATCGCGGTTAATTAAACGTCTTAATTCAGCTTGAGGATTAATTCCTGTTAAAGCACTGCGATAGCTACGATGTTCAAAGCGCAGTCTCACCGCTACAGTACGAAAAGGTTCGGCATATATAACCCCAGGTAAATGTTCGACCTCATATCTTGCTCGTGCGGGACGTGGTTCGTTGAAAACAATAGTTACATCCTCGCGCTGGACATTACGGAACTGTACGTCAATAATATGTACCATCACATCAGAGAAATAACGTCCGACAACTAGTATGGCGACAGCCAAAGCAATTCCTAACGCAGAAAATAAAGCCTGGAATGGTTTGCGTTCAATGTTACGTAGAATTATTCTGACGGCGGGAGAAACTAATTGTTGCAACCCTAGACGTTCTAAAAGAGTTGCTCGAAACTGTGCTGGTGGTTCGGGACGCATTGCTTCTGCTGGTGGTAAGGAAACTGCTTGTTTTACGGCAACAAAAGCTCCAAACACACCCGAACCACCGCTAATAAAAATTGACCCTAAAATCAAACCTAAGCTTGCTTCGTAGCGCAGCAAGGGAAAATTAAAAAACCTAGTGTAATTTTGGGTGACAGCTATACCAAACCACAGACCCAAAGCCGTACCGAGAAAAGCACCAAAAAAGACAATGATTAGGACAAACTTCAGATAGTGTAAACCAATACTGATATTGTTGTAACCAAAAGCTTTGAGTACTGCAATTTGGTCACGCTGGGTACTAACTAAACGTGAAAGCAACATGTGCAACAAAAATGCTGCGATACCAAGGAAAATTGTCGGGACAAAGATTGCACTTCCTTGGAGTTGTTCGATTTCTTCGGAGAGAAAGCGGTTGGAAATTTGGTCTTCTCGATCATAAGCACCTAATCCACCATACTTCTCCAAAAGTCTATCTAATCGAAAGATTACCTCTTTTTCGTTTGTCCTTGGCATTAATGTTAACGCTACATCATTAAATGCCCCATCCATATTAAAAGCAGTACCTAAAGCCTTACGACCCATCCACAGAACACCAAATAGTTTATCGTCAGGAAGCAAATCTCCAGCACCGCGAATTGCATAAACATACTCTGGTGAAAGTGCGATACCAACAATTTGTAACTTTTGCCAGCGTCCATTAATTACTGCTTCAACATTATCGCCCAATTTTAGATTATTAGCTTTAGCAAAAGCTTCACTAATTAAAACCTCATCACTCTTACCCGGTTCGATATAACGTCCTTGACGAATGTATAGATCGTTGAGGATTGGTGTTTGCCGTTCTGGGATTGAAACCAGTCTACCTGTCGCTGGTTCTGAAAGCTTGGGAACATCAAGAGTTACATCAACTACGACCCTTGTATTTACCTGCATTACCCCTGGAATATCTCCAATCTTTCTGGCTAAGCTTTCTGGTGCTCGCTTTAACTGTACAAATACCTGCGCAAAACGATAGTTATCATAGTAAGTTGTCTGGGAAAGTTGCAGAGATTCATAAGCACTCAACATACTGACAAAACTGGCAATTCCGCAAGCAACAACTAAGGCGATTGCAATAATTTGACCGCGCCAGTGGAGAATATCTCGTAGTAGTTTTTTATCCAGGGCTTTCATTAAATTACGAAAATAGTCCCTAAAGTTTTAATCTTTTCCGTTCCAGGTTTCCTGTTCCCCAAGCCATCATCTTTAAAAATCACCATTCCAGTTCTTCAGGTTTTACCTTTGCTTGATTGCAATGAATACTGGTAATCTCACCACTACGCATAGTTATAACCCGATCTGCCATTGCTGCAATTCCAGCATTATGGGTAATTACTGCTGTCGTGGTTCCAAGTTCTCGGTTCACCCGTTCTAATGCATCCAACACTAGTTTACCTGTTTGGAAATCAAGGGCTCCAGTAGGTTCGTCACATAGTAAAACCTCTGGACGTTTAGCGATCGCGCGGGCGATCGCTACCCTTTGTTGTTCTCCTCCGGACATCTGGGATGGAAAATGATTTAGACGTTCCTCCAAACCTACAAGTTCTAGTGCTTCTTCCGGAAGCATGGGATTTGAGGCAATTTCGGTAACAAGAGCAACATTTTCCCGTGCGGTAAGACTGGGAATCAGATTGTAAAACTGAAAAATAAAACCCACGCATTCGCGCCGAAAGCGAGTTAGCACCGCATCATTAGCATCTGTGAGGTCACGTTGGTGAAAGAAAACGTAACCACTAGAAGGTATATCTAGTCCCCCAATAATGTTAAGTAAAGTTGACTTACCACTTCCGGAAGGTCCTAGTAGGACTACTAATTCCCCTTCATAAAGATCGAGGTTAACTGAGTGGAGCGCCTGCACTTCCACTTCACCCATGCGATAAACCTTAGTGATTTCTTGGATATGAAAAATTACTTTTGGTGGCGAATTTGCAATAACATTTTGCATTTACTGAAATTTCTGTGAAGTCAAAATCCAAAATCTTCCTTTAGATCTTAATATAGGAAAATTACGTGGATTTGTTGAACTAAGAATCTCCGTCCTTATAGGACGGCAGAGTGTCAAAAAATACTATTTTTGAGATACGCCCTGTCGTTCTGGTAGTAATTTTTTCTGAGCTAGATATTCATGAAGTTCTTTTGGCTTAACTTGACACAAATCTTTAGCTAACTCAAATAATCTAAGATTTTTAGGTAATATGGGTACGACAATGTCTCGCATCAATCCTAAAATTCGGTGTTCGGCAATCAAAAGTAAATGCCCAGTTTTATAAACCCGAATTAAACTAAAAATTTGGTTAGAAATATTTTGAGCAAAGCGCCGTTCAAATTCAACCATATGATTTTCACGATGGTCATCATAGCTATGGGCTCGAGCCCCTGCACCACGATTCCGTCCGGTTTTAGTATTTGCCCAAAGTTCTTGACCCGGTAGTTTTTTCGTTGGATTATGTAAAGTTTCCCGTTCGATCAAATTTGGTCCAAAATCATTATCAACTAATTCTTCTAGTTCCAAAGTCAAAAATCTTGCCTTTGTACTATCAATTACTGCAACGAGAAATCTTGTGCTTTCGAGCGATGTATTAACGTTCATTTTTCGTATAGCTTCTATGAAACGATACCGCTTGATTCTGAATTTATGAGAGTTTACATTGATGGGAATTTACGCTTTCATTCATCAGCAAGATTGAGGTTTGTGACTAAAAATAGACTCTAAAATATATTTACTTTGCACAAGCCTTTTTAGAAATCTGCTTTTAAAGGCGTAAGTCCCGTTTATTTTAAGATTAGAAAATAAATATGAGGAAATCGTGAGGAAAATGTTGTCAACAAAAGTTTAAAGAGAGATACAGCACTTTGTAAGTAGATGAGGTGCATTCCCCCTGCTCCCTACTCCCTTGCATTATAAAGATATTAGGTGTACCTCACTTAGATGAAATCGGCTGTAAATTTATTTCTTAGCTGTATATAAAAAAAGCTGTAATTAAACTCAACCCCAATGCACCCAACAAAATAGTTGCACACCATCGAGCTAAAAACACTCCACCAATAAATGAAGCTAGCAAAGCTTTGACAACTGTATTCACCGTTGCAGCTATTAGAATTCCCGTCGCTCCAATTGGAAGAGGTAAGTTTCCTCGAGTAGCTTGTGCCAAAGATAAACTCACTGCATCTACATCTGCTATTCCCGAAATTGCTGAGAGCGCATAGATACCCGTATTTCCAAACCAGCTTTGAGCTACACGAACAAGGACAAATAAAATGCTCAGAACCACAGCAAAACCGAAAGCTGCTCCCAATTCGACTGGATTATTTAGCTTTAACTGTGCTGATGATGGGTTTTGCTCAACTCGAGTTGCAATCACAACTGACGCTATAAGGGGAACTATTGCTAATAAAGCTACTGGAGCCGTAAGCCAAGGGAGTAAAGCAGGATTGACAACTCCAACTTCAATTAGTAAACGAACAGCCATAGTAGCAGCAGCAAGAGAAATACCCGCACCCAGTAAAGCAAAATTTCCTTTTTCCTTGCGCGCCATTCTTCCGTAGGCGACCGTAACTGCTGTGGATGAGACTAATCCACCAACGATCGCAGTCGCAAGCAAACCAATGCGACTCCCAAAGATTCGCATTGTAAAGTAGCCAATATAAGAAATACCTGCAATTAACAGTACCAACCAACCAATCGTCCGAGGATTCAATGCTTCCCAAGGACCAATATTACTATTGGGAAGTAGAGGAAGTGCAACTGCTGCAACTATCAATAGTTGTAATGTGGCAATTAGTTCTCGTCGATCTAGTTTTCTCAGAATTCGGTGTAATTCCCGTTTATATCCTAGCAATGCCGCCAAAATAACAGAACCTGCAACGGCTTCACTCTCAAAACCACTTACAGCTAATGCACCTAAAACAAACGTAATTAATAAAGATAATTCAGTTGTGATCCCAAAATCCTGGGTATCTTTGACAGTCATCACGTAAGACACAGCAACCATTAGCGCTAGACCAAAAAATGTCACCGCTAGGAAACCTGCACCAAACTTTTCTCCTAAAAGGGCTGATATACCGCCAAATAACCCTATGGATGCAAAGCTCCTCACCCCTGCAACCCGCCAACCTGTGGGACTTTTTCGGCTTTTCCAACCGCGTTCCATACCGATAATAAGACCCACAGCAAGGGCGAGCGCTAGCCTAAATGCAGTTATAGTATTCATTTTTTACGACCAATTAAGCGGTTAATTAATAGTTAATTAACCCTCAGTCATGATTAAAAAACTGGGATTAAAAAACTGGGATTGCAGTTATAGCCAGTATTAGCAAAACTAACAGAATCAACACGCTTATTTTGAGAGTTATATGTTTAATTACATCGGATACTGAAATATCAAACATAGTTCCACCTCCAGAGCAGCCTTTTTCCTAAAATTTGAGGCTTCTCAAAACTAATTGCTGCTTATATATTTATTGTCTAATACAAATATCTGAGGTAAAGCTGAATTAACATTTCTTTGCTGTTTTTATGTAACAGAATAGCAATAAAATCGAGATAACTGTGTCACATTAATTAACTAAATAGTAGAGCCTCTCCTCTAACTCTGCATGCATTAGAGATTGACTCATCATCAACCTTCTCATTTACAGTAACTCTTGGTTACTTTTGCTTCCAAAGCAAATGTTTTTTTAATACTTATTGATTGACACAACACTGGAAAAATAATCATACCCCAGGGTCATTGCAATGGGTTTGGAATTAATGGGTATGGAATTAATTGGTGTGGAACTTCAATCTAGCAGAACCAGGTAAAACAAATGAAAAAAACCTTTGCAACAATTGATGGGAATGAGGCTGTTTCCCGTGTTGCTTATCGTTTAAACGAAGTAGTTGCAATTTATCCGATCACCCCCTCTTCACCGATGGGAGAATGGGCTGATACTTGGTCAGCTGGGGGTCGTCCTAACTTGTGGGATACAATTCCCAGTGTTGTAGAAATGCAAAGTGAAGGTGGTGCAGCAGCAGCAGTACATGGTTCGCTACAAACGGGATCCCTAACAACAACCTTTACCTCCTCTCAAGGTTTGTTATTAATGCTTCCCAACCTGTACAAAATTGCTGGCGAATTAACAAGCGCTGTAATTCACGTCGCTGCTCGTTCTTTGGCTACCCATGCTTTATCAATCTTTGGGGACCAAAGTGATGTGATGGCGACCCGGGGGAGTGGTTTTGCATTACTTTGTTCAACATCGGTACAAGAAGCACATGATTTTGCATTAATTGCTCAAGCTGCAACTTTAAGAGCACGAGTACCTTTTATTCATTTTTTTGATGGTTTTCGCACTTCCCATGAAATTCAAAAGGTCGAGCTACTAACAGATGACGATTTGCGGGCGTTAATTGATGAAGAATTGATTTTAGCTCACCGCGATCGCGCCTTAACTCCAGATCGTCCGGTGTTACGGGGAACTGCACAAAACCCTGATGTTTATTTCCAAGCTCGGGAACGCATTAATCCTTTCTATAATGCTTGTCCGGGAATTGTACAACAGGTAATGGATGAATTTGGAGAACGGACGGGAAGGCATTATAAAATTTTTGAGTATCACGGTGCAGAGGATGCACAACGGGTCATTGTACTAATGGGTTCGGGGTGTGAAACCGTACATGAAACTATAGATTATCTTAATGCTCGAGGAGAAAAGGTTGGCGTAGTTAAAGTTAGACTGTTCCGTCCTTTTGATATTGAAAAATTTGTCGAAGTCTTACCCGATAGCGTCAAAGCAATCGCTGTTCTCGATCGCACTAAAGAACCCGGTAGTGCTGGCGAACCACTATATTTAGACGTCATCACCGCCTTTGTCGAAAGATTATCTGCAACACCATTACCAAAAATAGTTGGTGGTCGTTACGGTCTTTCCTCCAAAGAATTTACCCCGGCGATGGTATTGGCGGTTTTGGAAAATTTAGCCCAAGAACAACCAAAAAATCATTTTACAGTCGGGATTAATGATGATTTGAGTCACAGTTCTCTGGAATTTGACCCCAGTTTCTCTACGGAAGCAGACAACGTTGTCCGAGGAATGTTCTATGGCTTGGGTTCTGATGGTACAGTTGGAGCAAATAAAAATACTATTAAAATTATTGGTGAAGGAACTGATAATAACGCCCAAGGTTACTTTGTTTATGATTCAAAGAAATCTGGGTCGATGACTGTTTCCCATTTGCGTTTTGGTCCCCAAGCTATTCGTTCTACCTATTTAATTGACAAAGCTAACTTCATTGCTTGTCACCAGTGGGTATTCCTAGAAAAAGTTGATATTCTCAAATCCGCTGTTCTTGGGGGAATATTTTTGCTTAATAGTCCCTATAATTCCGAGACTGTATGGGAGTATTTACCTGCTTCAGTTCAAGCCGAAATAATTAACAAGCAGCTGAAATTTTATATCATCGATGCCAATAAAGTTGCCCGAGAAAGTGGTATGGGCAAAAGAATTAATACAATAATGCAAGTATGCTTCTTTGCATTAGCCGATGTGTTACCCCAATCAGAAGCGATCGCTAAAATTAAACAAGCGATTGAAAAGACTTATGGTAAGAAAGGGGTAGATATTGTCAATAAGAATTTAAAAGCAGTAGATAATGCGGTCGCAAACTTACAAAAAGTAGATGTCCCTGCAACTGTTAGTAGTAATCTAGAACTAGAAGCAGCAGTTTCTGCAAATGCGCCGGAATTTGTCCGGGATGTCCTTGGTAAGATGATGGTTTGGGAAGGTGACGAACTACCTGTAAGTGCTTTACCAATAGATGGTACCTTTCCAACAGGAACGGCAAAATGGGAAAAACGTAATGTCGCCCAAGAGATTCCAGTTTGGGAACCAGATGCATGTGTTCAATGTAATAAGTGTGTGATGGTTTGTCCCCATGGAGCTATTCGCAGCAAGATTTATGGCGAATCTGAATTAGTAAATGCACCAATTAGTTTCAAATCTATTGATGCTAAAGATAAGGACTTTGCAAACCAAAAACTTACTATTCAGGTAGCGCCAGAAGACTGTACTGGTTGTGGTATCTGCGTTGATATTTGTCCCGCAAAAAATAAATCCCAACCCGAACGCAAAGCAATTAATATGGAACCCCAATTACCTTTGCGATCGCAAGAACGAGAAAATTGGGACTTTTTCCTAAATTTACCACTTCCAGATCGCAGACATTTAAAACTCAAACAAATTCGTCAACAACAACTGCAAGAACCCTTATTTGAATTTTCTGGTGCTTGTGCTGGTTGTGGGGAGACACCTTACCTAAAATTATTAACTCAACTATTTGGTGATCGCGCTTTAATTGCAAATGCAACGGGTTGTTCGTCCATATATGGGGGTAATTTACCGACGACTCCCTGGACAACTAACGCTGAAGGTCGGGGTCCAGCTTGGTCTAATAGTTTGTTTGAAGATAACGCCGAATTTGGTTTTGGCTTTCGTTTATCTGTAGACAAGCAAACAGAATATGCAGCCCAATTGTTAGAAAAATTAGGAAATCAGAAATGGGAAACAGGAAATGGGAAGGATAAACAAACTTTAATTCCTCAAGACCTAGTTAATTCCATTCTGAACGCAGAACAAAATAGTGAAGCTGATATTTGGGAACAAAGGGAACGGGTTGCACAACTTAAAAAAGAATTAGACAACTTGTTGACCTCTATGAAAACGTGCCATCCTGTAGAGACTTACCAGAGGCTTAACGCCGACACCGCAGGCTCTGGTACATCTCTACAAAAATCCAAAATTCAAAACCTCAAATCCCTAGCTGATTATCTGGTCAAGAAAAGTGTTTGGATTGTAGGAGGTGATGGCTGGGCTTATGATATTGATTTTGATGGTATAGACCATATACTTGCAAGCGGTCGCAATGTCAATATCTTGGTTATGGATACGGAAGTCTATTCCAATACTGGTGGTCAATCATCCAAAGCAACACCAATCGGTGCAGTGGCTAAGTTTGCTGCAAGTGGTAAACCTGCAGGGAAAAAAGACTTGGGCTTAATTGCAATGACCTATGATAATGTTTATGTCGCTAGCGTTGCATTGGGTGCGCGGGACGAACACACACTTAAAGCATTTATTGAAGCTGAAGCCCATAATGGTCCATCTCTAATTATTGCCTACAGTCATTGCATCGCCCATGGTATTAATATGACAACCGCCATGACCCATCAAAAAGCCTTGGTAGATTCGGGACGTTGGTTGCTATATCGTTACAATCCTAATTTAGTTCAACAAGGAAAAAATCCCTTGCAACTGGATATGAAGCAACCAAAGCAATCAATCGAACAATCAGTCTATCAAGAAAACCGCTTCAAGATGCTGACTAAAAGCAAACCCGAACTCGCTAAAAATCTCTTGCAAGCAGCACAAGCTCAAGTTAATGCAAGATGGAAACTTTATCAATATTTAGCAGAACGGAAAATCACAAACAGCGAGGATTGATATCACATACAATTAGTTACCAAAAATGTAGAGATCTAGCAATGCTAGGTCTCTATATATTAATTTTTATATGTATACTAATTTTTATAAATTATTTAGTATTGCCATACATTTACTATCATTTTAAATTTACTATTAACCTTTTCAATATAGGACTTACGCACTCGTTAATTGTTTTTTTTTCAAAGTATTTATATAAGATAAAACAAATACAAGTTCTTATTTAAATAAAATTCATCCAAGGTTGTTAAAGCTTAATATAATACTTAAACAAAAACAAGACGTACTATTTTATACTTAAGCTGTAGATTGATTATAAGAATAGAATATTTTTATTTCTATTACCCATACTTCAGGTTTTAACAACTATGGAAAATAACTATCCCGAGTCGTCTATTGTAGAAGTGGTAAATCTAATTGAGACAGCGCCAGATGGTACTTCTATTCTTGTAGATTTCGATGAGACTCTCTTTCTTCGCAACTCAACACAGGAGTATCTTAACTCTTTGCAACCTCGTATACTTGGGTCTTTTTTCCTAGTTATGCTGAGCTTAATTAAACCTTGGAATTGGTTACCAAATAATATTAAAGGAGACATATCAAGAGATTGGTTAAAAGTTGTATTAGCAACTTTATTTTTTCCATGGACTCTTATTTTATGGCAATTTAAAGCTAAAAAAATTGCCCGGCTTTATGGTAACAAAATTCTAATTGAAGCGATTAACAATAATCCTAATTCTCGTGTAATTATTTCTTCTCTGGGCTTCGATTTTATCATTCGTCCTCTAGCAAAACACTTACCAGTAAAAATAGAGCAAATAATTTGTTGTAGATTTTGGCAGGGAGGAAGCGACCGATACAAAGGTAAATTAGCAATGACAACAACAGCATTAGGTGAAGATGTTGTCAAAGATGCAATACTAATTACAGATTCCAATGATGATCTACCCTTACTGTCTCGTGTATCTAAGCCCTGTTTATTAGTGTGGCCCGAGGCAAAAAATATTCATGCAATGATTGACGTATACATTCCCTTCTTTTATTTAGAAAAAGTCAAAAAGCCAGGTCAACCATACTTTATGAATGAAATTCTCGGAAATGACCTGCTATTCCTAATTTTGGCATCAAGTTGGATAAGTTTTCAACCAATTATTCATGCCTTTAGCATGACCTTTATGATACTTTCTTTCTGGTGTATCTATGAAACAGGCTATATGGAGAATGATTTAGTTGCCGAGAAATTTGAGAAAAAACCTAAACTAACAGATACATATCAACGTTACAAGACAAGAATTAATCTATGGCAACCCTGGATTTGGTCAATAATTCTCACAATTCCAGGAATCCTGCTTCTAGAGCTAAGTAAAGAATTAACGGCTAATCTAACTCTTAACTTTGAATTTGTTTCTAGTCACGCAACCAGCCTTTTAACTGACACCTTAATTTGGATAAGTTTACTTATTTTTGTCCGAGTTGTTTTCTGGATTTACAACCATATCGATAAGAAGACACGGGTTTGGTTGTATCCAGTTCTACAAGCTTGTAGATGTTTTGGATTTCTAACTGTGACTGTTAGTAACCTGGTTGGAACAATGATATTTACAGCTCACGTAATTTCTCGTTGGGTTCCCTACATTATTTACCGCTACGCAAAGGTTGATGGTTGGCCAAAAAACATAGCCCAATTATTCCGCGTTCTTATATTTGGTCTATTACTTACTGCGGTTACTTTAGGAACTCAAGACACTTCCATTTTAATTAGTTGGCAGACATTTACAATCTTTGCTTATTGTGGATACAGAGGACGCCGTCTTCCCTTAGAGATAATTCGGTCCGCACATCCAGTGTGGAAAGACCAATGGGGTACACACAATTCAGAAAGTAAATGAAGTCATTCGAATTAATTGAACCAGAGTTCATCTACCCATAATGAGCAATTAGGTGTCGTATCAATTAGGTATTTGGAATCTCAAAATGATAAAGTACAGATTGATAAGTAAGAAGGATTCTACACTTACCTTCAAGTTTATATACTGTACTTCTAAAACCTAAATATGTTCTGTCCTATCAACAAACGACTGCTTTGAGACCAATACGTTCTAAGAATATTGATAACCCCAAAGAAATAAAGAGTAATATCATCCAAACGAAAAGCTTCAAACCTATGATTTCAGGAAAACTGAATGTAGCTTGGCTAAGAAAGCGAGTACTAATTGAAATAAAAATTTGCGAAACAATACCATTAATACAAAAAATACCCAAACTATATTTTGATAAAATTTTAACTAGATCCCTAATTGATGAAGAAACTTGTGTCTCTTGAAGAGATGCAAAACAAAAAAACATTATAAATACACTAATAATGCAGGAAAACATTACATAATCAAATGGTAGTATATTCCCTTCAAATCTAATAAATAGCCAGCGATACTCTATCATTTGAACGACGCAATATATTATTAATAATAATGCCTTGATTTTTATATTAATTCGACTAGAAAATTTAACAACTAATAACCAATTTTTAAAGAAAAAAATACCTAAGCCAATGTAAATAAACCAATAAATTAATAAAGGTCTATTGATGCTCCTTAATATCGTAAGTATTTGTTCCTGGTATGAGTTAGAAGGTATGATATAAATTGATAAAAAAACTAAAGCTTGAATAATTCCTAAAAACCAAATATTTAGTTTCTTATTTAACCAGCCTCTAATAAGAATAAAAATGGGAATAAGCTGGATAATGACTAATAAATAATAAGCTCCTGTAAATACTTCACCTCTAGCTAAGTCTCCAATGATTTCTGGTATAGGTTTTCTATTTAATAGCTTTAATAAAGTTGCGATAGTAAACCAAAATATGGTTGGGATAAAAAGACGGTATAAACGCTTCTTAATCGCAGCTAATTTAGAATCATTATATTTATCTGCTCCCCTCTCAAAAAGTAAAAAAGAAATTGTCAGAAAAACTGGAACACAGAATTTTAAAGGAGAAAAGAGAATACCTTCAGCTAGCTGACTTGATGATAAACTTTCCTTTGGTAAAATCATTGAGTGAAAAGAGACTACAGCAACAATACTCATTGCTTTGAGCAAGTCAAGTGAGAATAGCCTACCTGTTTGCTGATTGTTCATAGTTTATATACGATCACTATTCAATTCTTAGTAATTACGTCGGGAGTATATTTTTTGTAATAAACATAATTATTTTTTCATAAATAATTTTGACTGATATAGGTAAAAATATACATGAAACATCGGAAATTCAAGTTATATTATTTATTACTCTTATTCATAGAAATTTTAATCAAATTTATTAGCATTGTAGGAATACGTCCTTTGGAAAATATACTTAGAGTAGTTCCATAAATTAAAATCAGAATTACTAGTTGTAAAAAAGGCCGTAAACTTTCAGGAAAAGGAATCGCGAAGATTAGCATTAATCCAATACTCATTGCGACAGTTGGTAATAAAATTGGTTGAATTAAAAGTCCAAGATTCCAACCAGCAGCACGACAAGTTGCGAACAAAAACCAGATAGTTGCACCAACACCCATAACTAGTGCAACAGCGATCGCAACCCCTTGAATTCCTGCTAAATTAGCCCCAAATAAATATGAAGAGATAGAAACTGGGACTAAGACCCAATCAATTATGGCAATTTTTAAAGGTTTATCTAAAGCAAGTAGCGTAGTTCCCAGAATTGACATGAAGCCTCTTGTATAGGCAAAAATCAATACAATCTGAAAAAGTCTAACTGTCTCCACCCATTCAGAACCAAACACTAAAGGAATTACCCAAGGTGCGATCGCTAGTCCTACACCGTAAATTGGCGCAGAAAGTACTGCATATAATTCCAATACCTTCGCCAGAAAAACTTTCTGACCCGCATTATCTTTTTGCGACAGAGCAGCAAAAACTACTCTATTTACTTGAGATAAAGCATATACAGGCATCATTGCCAATTGGTACGCTAAATTATAATATCCAAGTGCTTGTGTACCTAGGGTTCTACCAATAATTAGGTTGTCGCTATTTGTATTGATCTGAACAGCAAACTTACTCCCAAGAATACCAGCAATAAATTTTCTTACCTCTTTCACAGCAGAGGGATCCAATCGGAAACGGTAGGTGAAGCGATATCCACTAAATGATTGTTTGAGTAAGTTATCTGCTAACCCCATAGCAAGCTCTCCCACCGCAAAAGACCAAACTCCTCCACCCATCACAGCACAAGTAATAGCACCACCAACTCTTGCAAAGCTAGCAACACTGTCACAGATCGCGAGTTGAGTAAATTTCATTTGTCGTTGCATGACAGCAGTATGTGAACCCGCACCTGCACCAATCAAAAATACAGCCGCAGACAATACAGTTAGTGGAAATACTATAGATACTCCAAAAAAATGAGAAAGTGGGAAACCTGCGATTGCTTGTACGAGAAACAAACCAATCGAGATATTTACACCCAAACTGTAAACAGTATTAACTATCTTTTTGTCATCTAAGCCTCGCTGTACTAAAACCTGGGCGATCGCCACATCTCTAAACAGGATTGAAAAATTACTTACAATCAACACCATAGCCCAAATACCAAAGTCTTTGGGCGACAGTAAGCGAGCTAAAATAATTTGAGAAATTAGTTGAGCAACTTTACTTAAAGCAAAGCTTATAGTCATCCATAGACTGGCTTTGACAATCCTTGTGGAGTTGGTTTTAGTCATAATTGGTTATATATTTCATTTGTTCGGATACTTAGTAGCTCAACTTACATTTAATTGCAGTTGTTAATACTCAATTGGCGACCTCAACTAAATACTTTCTTCCAAATTCTTTTAGCCATAGATATAAAATATTTAGGCTTTTTAGGCACTCGATAAACCAAATATCTGACAAAAGCAATTTGATAACCAAATCTATATTTAATTGCAGACAATATTCCAGATTCAATATTATTTTCTTTACCCGAACTAATATTTTTTAACTTTAAAACTTCGCGAGAATATACAGGATGCTCGCCCCAAACACATGCGAAATGGACAATAGCAGGAGATACAACTTTATCGTACTTTTGGAAAGTAGATTTACCTGTGAAAACATCTATATCAAAATGACCTTTAAGTCCGATAGGAGTACACATCATCTGACCTTTATCTTGAAACATGGTTTCTTTATGCAAGGTCATCGCGATCGCGAATATACGTTCATCGTTAGGTCCATCGCTACGCCATTCGGAAAAGCCAAGTTTTTTCCAATCATTTAAGATATCTCGTGCTGTATCAAAAACCAAGTTTGCAGTTTCATTTTTATTGAAATAGAAAAGACCTCCGTTAAATTGAGGTAAGGCTTCCAAGCCGAAATGTGTAAGTACAAAATCTACGTCAATGAAACTGTCTTTGTGACCCGGCTTAAGTAAATTTTCTCCTGGAACGCTAAAATTTCTGTCTTTCAAAAGTTCAAAAAAAAAGTTAATTTCTCTTACTGCAATGCAGTCACTGTCAATGTAAACAGTTTTTTCATATGGCGAATACTTGTCGAGGTGGAGTTTTTGTCTCAGATTCGATCCGTATTCTTTTCTTAATGGAATAATGTCATCGAAAAGTTCCATTAACTCTCGATCGTCTTGATTATCAGTAACAATTGCACGGGGAATATTTGGTGAATGAAGACGTAAAGAACGTGCAAGAGTTTTTGCCATTTCAACATACTTGGGTATCCCATAAGCCAAGGTGATAACACCACTATCTTTTTGAGACATATTCTGTATTTCTTGTTGCATTAATTGTATATACTTAATCAGTAAGAGGTAATTATAAGAAGTAATTAATTTATATAAAGACAAGAATGAGGAACAACCCTATTTGTCAATTCTTTACCTTTGCGCCCAAGCTTTTCCCGCAATTCCTCATCTGTACATAACTGACGTAAAATGTTCAAAGTTTCATTGGTCGAATTTGGGTCTACGAGTAAACCATTTTCTCCATGAATCACAGCTTCCCCAACACCTCCAACTCGTGAAGCAATTACAGGTTTACCGAAATAACCTGCTTCTAAATAAACAATTCCGAAGCCTTCAATACTTTTATCTTTGCTATCAAAGAAAGTCAGCATCGAGAATAAGTCGCACGCAGCGTAATAGCTAGCTAATTTTTCATCAGGTACATATCCTGCAAAAATAACCCGCGAGGCGACATCCAAGTTTGCAGCGAATTCTCTGAGTTCGGACTCCATCCCGCCTTTACCGCAGATTATATAGTAGATGTCAATTCCTTCAGCTAACAAAGTTGGTAAATGTTCGATTACGCGGTCAAAACCCTTGCGCCTAACTAATCGTCCTACAGACAAAATGACAATAGCTTCTTGGGGAATTTGGTATTTGGAGCGAATTTGAGAGCCTAGGGTATTTAATTCCTCCAGGTTTACGTTACCAAATTTTTCTGGTCTGACAGTTGGATTAATTGTTTGAGTCGGACTATCAACTCGAAAACTTTCTTTAAGGCGATCGCCAGTAAAATTACTGTTACAGATAATTACTTTGGTGCGCTGGAGTGTCCACTCAAATAACCAGCGAAAAACAGGATTTTTTTGGGGACAAAGTACGTCGTCACCGTGGAGATACATAAAACATTCCACAGGTAATAAATAGCTCAAAACTAGCAATGATGGAAAATCATAACCGTGACACCATTCAATATAACGATAGCGATGGCGTTGATATAGTTGAACCCCAAGCACCACCGACCAAAACATATTCAGAATCTGTTTGAGAATACTCCCCCATGCACCAAAGCGAGATAGTGCAGGCATTAACCAGCGGTATATTGGAAATGGTTGCACTCTATCAAATGACTCATCACCCGCACAAGCAGAGGAAAGAACCATTATTCGATCTGGATCTTGCAAGCAGCGATTGTAAGCATACTCTTGAATTCCCCCTGCATCGGGAGGAAAAACACGGGAGATAACCAAAATATCAGGTTGTTGAGATGGTTCAGTTTTAACACCATCTGTATTTGCTATTTGGAGCATATTATTAATAGAGGAAGGTCTGATTTAACTGATTTGAACTAATTCCTTTTGATTGTTCTCGGGTAGAGCAATCCCTGTGATTTGCATCATCTTTTTTGCATAGCTAGTAACACTGCATTCTGAGTGCACCCAATTTCTTGCTTTTTCAAGTATTTGAGTTGTATTCGCATCGGTAGTGACACGCACAATTGCTTCAGCAGCAGCTTTTGCATCTTCTGGATCTACCATCCACTCCGGTGCAAAATTACTCAGGATTTCCCCAATTCCTCCACTCTTGCTACCAATTACAGGAACACCACAGGCGAGTGCTTCAACAACGGTACGCCCAAAGGGTTCTCTGGGAGCAAGGGTCAAGACTACTGAAGCATGTTGGTAATAATCTTCAATCGCAAATGTGGGAGGTAACATCGTAAAGCGATCTTCAACACCTGCATCTTTAGCAAGTTGGAGTAACTCCTGGGAATAGATTTTACCAGGAGATAAATCCTCTCCTATAACCACACTGTGGTAGAAATGACCACTTGCTTTTAAGGAGACTAATACTGGGATTAAGGCACGTAGATTTTTATCATTGACAATCTTTGGCTGATTAATTCTTGATGGGGTCAGTATTAACTTTGCTCCTGATTTGAGAATAGGTTCTAAAGGAGCAGGGAGAGCACAAGAAACTCGAACGTTAAAACGTTCTGTATTTACTGGTTGATAGAGAATACCTACAATATCAGATATTAAGCGACGACGAATACACTCAGCGGTGAATTGAGAGTTACAGATAGCTTGTGGAGCAAGACATTTGCAGATTAATTTTCTTAACACTTCACCCATACGATTATAAGAAAGTGCTAAGTCATGAAAAAAGTGGTAAATCGGGCGACCACTCCAGCGCATCCAAGGAGCAGCAGCTACAAGTGTAAATAGTAAAGAACGATTAAGACAGTTATCTAATAATAACGGGTAGTCACGGGGTTGCTGTTTTACCCATTGCAATGCTTTTCTAAAAAATTCAGGTTCTGTTGGAGCAGCTATTACTTTTAAGTAAGCACCCTGTCCAGCATCCTGCAAATACTTCTGTGTAATCGAGCCTGCATGCACTAAAACACAGAATTCTTCTCTTACACCATATTGCTCAAATCCTTTAATTAATAGGGAGAGTGTAATTAATGTTCCTCCAAGAGCATGACAAGTTCCAGGTAAAATCATAAGTTTGCGCATGTTAAATCCTCCCCCTGATAGGCTTTGCAGTTGTAGTTAAGGCGACACAAATAATAAGTATTAACGGAACTGTGGATTCAAGTTCCATCACACTAAATGTCATGCTTATGTAGAGAATCATCAAAAAAGAGCAGATTGGTCTATCTTTCCGGGTTCGATACAAGTAGAGAATTAGCGAAACCCAAAAACTCACAAAAATGGTACTACCCATAAACCCAGAACGATAGAACAATGTTCCCAAGATAAAACTGTGGGAGCCAATTTGTGCAGGTGCATATCCAGGTAATACTGTGGGCCCTTGAAGTCCGCGACCAAATATAAAATCTTCTGGTTCCGTTATAATGGTTTCCCATGTTCTTTGGTAAATTAATGCACGAACTTCAGTAGAATCAGCGCGAGCATTACCCGTACTCTCTACCGTATTTGTAAAAGTATTAGTGATAAAATCAGTTGCAGGTGGTAGTGAAAATGAAACGAAACTTACCACAGCAATCAAGGAGAATATCAGCCAAGTTTGCATTCCTTTACCAATAGTTGTTACATAGCGAATAACCAGTATTAAGGGAAACACAATCCAGTTAGAACGAGTCGCACTAGTCAACAATAGAAAAGCACTCGCAAAAAAAAGTGCAATTGACCACGAACGATTTTTAACTTCTAAAGCAACTAGACCAATAAACCCTACCAATATGGCGAGTGACTCTGGACCAGGGAAGAAAAAACTAAAACGACTAAATCCTGCAGCTACTTTATCATCGGGAAAGTAAGGAAGTAGATAATTCCCATTCCCAGCTCCAGGAATAAACCGTTCTCTTTTATTGGTAAGGTAACCAAAAAGGGAAAGATTTGGGGTGTAGTGTGGTGTTTGTAAAATTAATTGAGCAACAATCCAAAACACTAACATTTCAATAACCAAAACGGAAAACGCCCAGGTTATAACCTCCAAACGTATGCGGATATTTTTACTCTGTAAATACCAAATGATTAATCCTAAGCAACACAAACTTGCGAGTGGACCTAAGATAAAACTTGGTTTGATCTGTGAACTATTAATACTTGTGGATATAGCTCTATATATACCAAATCCAATAATTGAAATTACGGTCAGACTGGGACGCTTCAGACCAAGTGTTCCATTCCGGAGTATCTGATTGATAGCAACTATTATTGACCATAGCAGTAACTGATAACCCCATCCCATTAACCACCACACAGGGGTAAGAATAATGAAGCTACAAAAGAGCTGCTCCGCTTCGGTTAAAGCACCCCAACGAATTAAACCCCTATGTATGAGGCTTTCTTCGGTTGCGACTGTGGATGAACGCGCCAGAAAGCGCCGTTGCTGTTTCATGAGTTAACTTGCGAACTATCGTGCTTGTAGATGTAACCTTCGGAGCGTTGTTCAATACCATTAAGCGCCAAGCCAATAATGTTGGCATTATGACGCATCAATTGTTCTATGGTTTCTTGAACCATGTAGCGGTCGCTTATCCCTAGCCGAATGACTGGGAGCACATTGGCGATCACTTTTGCCATTAGAGCGGTTTCACTGGTAGAGGTCACTGGAGCCGTGTCAACAATTACGTAATCGTAATTACCATTGGTTTGAATGGTATTAAGATACTTTTCAAAACCCCCACGGGCTACAAATTCCATTACTTTGTTATTTTGATTGGGCGCAGTTGGTAATATATCCAAGCCGGGACTGATTTGCATTGGTTGAGGCAAATCATTACTTTGTGGGTGCATAACATGACCAAATTGCCGACTCAACTTAGCTTTACGGAAATCACCATCTACCATCAACACCCGAAAACCTAAAACCATTAAAGCTTTTGCTAACCCAAGAGTGACAGTAGTTTTACCTTCTCCTGCAGTAGAGCTAGTTACCATTAAGCGGTGATTTTCTAATGACATTAAACTAATGGTAGATGCCAAGCGTTGAAAGGGTATCTGTGCATCAGATTCCATTGTTAAACCCAATGGAGCAGATTTAAAAATCGGAATCCGCGCCAGCAATGGTAGCTCAATATCTTGCAGATCTTTTTGTTTGAGTAATGGGTTACGAGATTCAGAAAATAAGATCAAGGCAAGACTAGCAAAAACCGAAGTTAAAATCCCACCAATAGCAATTAGAGATTTTTTCGGACTCGTCGGTTTTGGATCGACAGTGGGTTGATCGAGTACTTGCAGATTGGGGTAAGCATTAAAAGCAGCAATTTTTGATTGCTCTAACTGAGCTACAATCCCTTTGTAAACGCCTTCTGCAATATCATATTGACGCTGCAGATCCAATAATTGAGCTTGCAGAGTAGAGATATTTTTAAGTTCTGTTTGCAGTCTTTCTAATTTGTTCTGAATTATTAATACCTGCTGTTGCAACCCTTTACTCTCACTTTCAACCTGAATTAGCTGTGCAATCAATTCTATAGTGGCATCTTTGAAATTGTTACCACCAAAATTAGCATCTATTCCATCAGCACTCGGTACCACTGCGTTAAGCTGTCGATTAAGCGCCATTAGTAATTTCTGACGCTGTTGCAATAAGGCTCTAACAGTAGGATGTTCCTCTGTTAAAGTTCCCCGGTTAACTGCAATTTCAGTATTTACTTCAGTTAACTTTTGTCGTAATGCTTGGTATTCTTTATTTTCGCTTAAACGTAATGAATTAATAGCCTGCTGTGGAGCCATTCCCAGTGTGCGGCTTAATTCTTGAGAACGGGTAGCTGTTGCTTTTGCTTGAGCAAGTACATCTGTTTGGGTTGTTCTTAGAGTATTAATCGCCGTAACTAGATTTTTAGTCTGCTCCTCATCACTAACGAACCCCGTAGACTTTTTAAATTGTGCTAATTTACTCTTGACTAACTGCAAGTTACGTTCAGCATCTTTAAGCTGACGCTGAGTGAATTGCTCTCGAGCATTTGCTGTACCCTGTCTCAGTTCATTTAAGCGCTCTTGATAACTTTCAATTAATCTTTTTGCCCTTTGTTTTGCTAATTCTGGCTCCGAAGCTGTAACTTGTAGCTGAATATTTGTTGACTGATCGGTAGGTTTTACCTTAAACAACTTTTTATAACTACTCAAACTACGAAACTTATCTTTTTCAGGATCAGATAAGAGAACAGGACGGATCGCATCATCGCTAGTAATGATAGAAGTTAGAACTTTAAGCGGATTAAGCTCGTTAGTAAAAGCAACCCCTTGCTCCTTCAACTGACCCAATGTACCTAAACTAGCATCTAGATTTGTTGTGGTATCAGGCAAAATCAACTGGGCGTTAGCTGTCCAAGTTTTCTGTGAAAATGTAGCAATCATTATCACAGACCCAACAATAACACCATTTAACCCAAGTAGAGGTAACCATAGCCTCTGTATAATTGCAGATACCTTCACAGTCCTCAACCTTAATTCTTACAAAATACACGTGTCATACCAAAAAGAGATAAATGAATCGGAAATATATAAAATTTTAATTTTCCGTTTCGTCTCAATATTTAGTTAAGGTAATTCAATTTAATTTGAATTTAATGCTTGCTGCTGTTCCACTTTTTTATGTTCTGGTGGATACAATTGCAAAAGATGTTCTGTCAGCTTAGGATTTTGGAAGATTTGCCCCTGAAAAATAGGTGGTGGCTGTAAAACTGCACTTTTAAGCTCTTCTAAAGATAAGCAGCTTTTGATGCCAAATTTTTCCACCGCTTGGGCAAATAATAACTGATGATTGTCAACGTGTTCGCTGTATTTATTTAGCCTTGGTATAAGAATAAAACTACATCCCTTAGCTGCTAGCATACGCGTTGAACCTTGACCTGCATGGGAAATAACTAGACGAGAATTTTCAACGAGCTCAGTCATTTTTCGTCCGTTAACTGTCGACTCTAAGGTTACTAAAGGATGTCCTACAAGCCTAGAAGCATCGCTGGAACCATGCTGTAAAAAGACAGGTTCCGAAATTACACCATTTTCTATTAAAACACTTAACCAATTAATAGCTCGATTGAACTGGAAAGATATAGTTCCTAGCGTCATAAAAATCATGAAGCATAACCCTTGAACAGTACTTTAGAATATTTTTTACTTAACTCAGGCCATTGAACATAAAATTCGTGGGACAGTAAATAAACTATTCTTCCTGTCACACTTAATTCTTCAGCACGAGAAATACTTTCTACATAAAGAAATTTAACCCCAAGAAGTTTAGCCATAAATGCAAAGTTTATAGCTATACTTGCTCCTGTGGAAATGATTAAATCTGGTTTTTCAGTCAGAATAATTTTTAAAGTTTCGGGGATATTAAATATTAGAGCTAGGAAATCTCTTGGGGCTTGATAAGGTAACCAATGTACTTTTTCATTATCCTCAAGCATTTCTGTATCTTTCTTTAAATCAGTAACCCAAACTCTTTCATGAACGGACCAGAAAGATTTAAGACTTCGCATTGTAGAAAAGTGTCCGCCAGAAGTACATACTAGGAGTAGTTTCATTTTTGTTGGCTGCTTGAGTAGTTAAAAATAGTTTCAATTGATTGGTTAGAGCCCTAATTTAAGAGAATCACTCGTCAAAATACAATATTATTTTTGCTTATTTAGCTAAGATTGCGAAAGATAAAAAATATTTAATTAAAGTGACATTAATCACTGTAAGTAATTAAAAATTACTCATGACTTATGATGCAAAAAACGATGGGTGTTTTAGATGAGTATTTTATTCATTCTCAATAAAATCGTGTAAAAAATAAAAAAAGTTAGCTAAAACACATTTAAACAATGTCACTAATATTTATTTACTTCTGAGTATTAATGTATTAGTTCGCCTATTATAAAATAGCTAATACATTTATTACTTTATAATTTCAATAGATATAACAAATCTAGCAATAAAATAAGTAAACCTATTTAAGTCATTTACTTTGATTCCCAAAAGTTATTAATTGACTATATTAAGACCAAGCAAATTGAGTTAAATAAAATATATTTATTCAAACCGTAATATTACAAATTTAGTCAATATATATTTTTTGGAAAAAATGATGCAAAAAATATCATACTATCACTTGTATAATAAGTGATAGATAAATGAACGCGGTTTAAGAGAAATATCAGTGAAATATCGCTGAATATTTTTGAGAAAGATTTAAGGTAAGATGCAATATAAAAATATACTTATTAACGAAAGTAAATCAAGTAATTCTTAATACTTATTTTGATTAACCATATAATAAAAAAATATATTTTTTCTACAAGTACAAAACTCCATAGACTGGTAAGATAAGATTTAGCAAATACTATAGGTATTTATCATAGTTAACTTCCAGGCAGTTTGTGTGTAGCGAGAAATACATGTGAGCAGCAATCGAGATATTCAAATTGTGTAAATAAAAAGTCCACTTCCGTGGACCTTACTTGCTTTAACAGACTTTGATTCTTCAAAAGTATTATTCGAGGATATGATGATCTTGTTATTCAGCCCTGAGGTAAAACTAATTTACCGGACTTGATATGACTTAAAGCTGTTGACAAAGAATCACATTCCATACTATTCTCCGTTGTTTCTTGCTTCAGAGTTCTAATCTCTGTCAAATCTACTTATCTGACTATCTTTACAACCAAGATCGCGTTAGCGTGGATACATAGTAAAGTAAAGTTAAAAAATATTTATCTATGAAACAAGCTGTAAAGTTAGTTACTTCCGATCAGATAAGTAGCGATAGAAACTTAAATAATATCGATATAGACGCCTCCTCTAAAAGCACAAAGCAGTTATTTTGGCAATCCTTGACCATTCTTGCTTTGCAGATATGTTTAGCATTACCTGTAGGTCTAATTCTTTCCCATTTCAATATTGGTGGAATGGCATGGATATTTTCTGGGATAATAGCCGGCGTAATCGTTCTGCAAGTCAGTCGGATTTTTTATCAGCTTACACTTAAACCAAACCGGAGTGCTAGACATGTTGGTTTAGTCTTAGTAGGTTTGACCATTGGTTTCTCTGTAACTCAAAATAATTTAATTGGTGTTGTAACAGGAATTCCTATTTTTGTTTTTCTGACTCTTTTTTTACTCATAAGTGGTACTCTGATTGGTTACATTTATTCTCGCCTCAGTAAAACAAATTTATTAACAGCAATGCTAGCCACAGTTCCTGGAGGTGTTGGTGTTATGGCAGCTATAGCTGCAGACTATAATAAAAACGTTACACAAGTAGCATTAGTACAGGTTATTCGTGTGACCTCAGTAGTATTATTTATCCCAGCGATCGCAAGAATTTTAACAGATGATCACATCACCTCTCCAACAATTATTACAGCAGTAGAATTTATCACTTTTACACCTTCATATTTTGGTTTGTTTTTATTACTCTTAGTTGTAAGCTTAATTGCAGTTTATATTGCCACATTATTTAAAATTCCCGCAGCTCATTTTTTTGCAGCTTTACTGGTGGGAATAACATTTAATCCACTAATTCATAGTTTACATATCGCAACTGGAATTACTCACTTTGCATTACCGCCAATTATTCGTATCATTGGTCAAACGCTCCTGGGGATTACTATTGGCGAATATTGGGGTGAAAAACCAGATTTTGGTAAGAAAACTATTGCTTATGCTGTGATGTCAACTCTTATGACTTTATTTGCAGGTGCGATCGCAGCTTATTTTGCTATGCAATTAACGTCTTGGGACTGGTTAACTTGTATGTTAGTAACTGCACCAGGAGGCGCTGCAGAAATGATTTTGGTGGCTTTGACTTTAAATCATAATGTAGAAGTGGTAACCGTTGGTCATTTGGTAAGGTTAATTGCAATTAATAGTTCTTTACCTGTCTGGGTATTTTTATTCCGTCGTCTTGATCGTCAGCTTTCCGAAGCTGCTTAATTTGAGAATAAGTTATAAGTCAGAGCAGGAATTAAACCCGGAAAATATTAATCTTGCGGTTGAAAAAGTAGCTCCTTTTGGAGTAGATGTATGTAGTGGAGTTTGCAGTTTAGGTGATTTAGATGAGAGCAAACTCAGGTCTTTCTTCGAAAATTTAAATTTTTAGATTTAATTAAAAACCTGACGGAGCTAATTTCAGTTCTGCCAATTCTTATTGATTTGTTTGAAGACTTACAGCAGAATTCAGGAGTCAGAAGACAGGAGTCAGGAGTAGAATCTGCTTTATAACTGACTTTCAGTTTTTGAACTGTACCTCACTTAGTT
>JGI1201J43222_100114_pt1 | contig 29525 bp, 21 predicted proteins | sample MastesBC008_FD_43222 | JGI IMG/M metagenome (IMG submission 43222) | reverse complement strand
AGTTTTATCGCCATGAGTTTCCACAAAAGCTCGAAATTTCTCCCAGTCGGTGATTTTATGACCATTCCCTCGATTTTTTCTGACTTTGGCTTTAAAATCACCCGTTTCTCTACGACGTTGGAACCATGTATTGATGGTATTACGACTGATGTTGAAGAATTCACTGGCTTCACAGCGCTTCATTCCATTAAGTTCAATTGCCTCAATCACTTTTCGTCGCAGATCATAACTGTAAGACCTTGCCATTGGAATTGTCCAGACTAATCACTTCTCGATCTATCTTACCTTACGTCCTAACTAAGCTGGCGATTGCTATATTTGATGTAAGTATTCATCTAAGTTGGAAAGTCTTTGCAAATTAAACCTTCCATCCATATCTATAATTTGTAATTGGGTCAACGCTCAAGTTTTCAAATTGGATGTGGTTGATTAAAAATTAAAATCCGCATTTGGGTGAATGTAAACTCAGTCGGATTGAATGATTCTCCTTTCAAATTTGGGCATTGGTTAATTATTAATGAGTAAATCGACTGTTATGAATGATACCTGGCGACCTGTGCCAGCAAATTTAACCCTGTTACAAGATGAGATCCATGTTTGGCGAATCAATCTTGATATACCTGAAGAAAGGGTGCAACAGCTATTAGAAACATTATCAGCAGATGAAGTTGCTCGTGCTGACCGATTTTATAAAGAGCAACATCGCCAAAGGTTCATCGCCGGTCGTGCTACGCTGCGCAGTATTTTGGGTCGTTATTTAGATATAGAGCCACAAAAATTAGAGTTTTGCTATGAACCTTTAGGTAAACCTGTTTTAGCACAAACTTGTGGAGGAGATCGACTGCACTTTAACTTATCTCACTCTCAGGGTTTAGCATTGTGTGCGGTTAATCGCGATCGACCACTTGGAATAGATCTGGAGTATATTTCGCCAATTTCTGACGTTCTTAACCTTGCAAAACAGTTCTTCTCTCCTAAAGAGTATTCAATCATGCGATCGCTTCCACCACACCAAAAACAACAAACATTTTTTCGCTATTGGACTTGTAAGGAAGCTTATTTAAAAGCAACAGGCGCAGGGTTAGCACAATTACAAGAAATTGAAATAAATCTCTCTCCAGGAGAAAGCGCCAAGTTGAAAACAGATTCTAACTGGAGTTTATTAGAACTAGTTCCCCAAAGAAACGCAGTTGCTGCAGTTGCAATTGAAGGTTCTGGTTTTAGTCTAAAGTGCTGGCAATATTAAGGGAATTTCTACTTAAAAAGCCACTCATTAGGGCGCATGTCGATGCGCCCCTAGTCACTGTGTAGATCCTAATCCCCATATGCCGCAAGGCGGCAGCAGTGCTATCCCCAATTCCCAGTCGCTAATCCCTAATCCTCCATCACTGCATCTCCACCCATTCGACGATACGGTTCCATACCCACCAAGGGTCTGGGTCATTGGCTTGTTGTTGACCTTTTTTGCTATTTATATAACCAATATGACCACCATGTTTGGTTAACAGTAAATCAATTGCTGGGTTACCACTGCAAGCAGTTTTTAACTCATCAACAATATCTGGGAGAAAAAATGGATCGTCTTGGGCATAAATAATTAAAGTTGGCTTTAAAATGTTTGGTAGTAACTGCAAAGCACTGCTAGCATCATAGTAAGCTTCCACACTGGGGAAACCCAATGGACCAATTACTAACTCGCGATCAAAGCCCCAAATACTCCGAGCGCGTTTGATAGCTTCCGGATCTAAGGTTCCAGGGTGAGCTTTGTGAATCTTCCAAGCAAGCTTTTCCAGATTTTTGGCAATTCTGGCTTCAATGATTCTGCCAAAAGGATAGGAAACTAGGTAAGCCAGGGATCGCCTAGAGTCCAAATTAGGGCAAACTACTGCAACACCACCAATATCATTGGATTGAATGCCAATATCAGTAGTTTGTTTTTTGAGTTCTGTTGCTGCTTTATTACCCCATAAAGCTAATTGTCCTCCCAAGGAATAACCAACAAACCAAAACTTTGCTGGACAACCAATGGCTGCAGCACCTGCTGCGATGCAAACAAAATCATCCCCCTCAAATAGACCATCACTAGTTAAAGTCGGGGATAGTTCCGCTGATTTACCATGGGCGCGCCAATCAAATAAAACCACTGCATAGCCGCGATCATATGCTTTACGTGCCAAAATCCTGAGTGACCACTCACTTTCAAGGTCGCCCGTAATGCCGTAAGTGGCGATAATGGTACCGCGAGGATTTTCGGGGATCGCAACCAAACCATATAAGGGTACATCTTGAAATCCGCGAAAAATATGTTCTTTATAAGGCAAATCGGGACTATTTGAGGTTTTCTCCCAGTATCTTTTGCCCCATAAAGCAGAATATATAGTCATTCGCACACCATTTTGTAAAAACCGAGACGGTTTATAGGCGGCATTACACAACATATTAGTAAAGTTCTATCTAGTGACTCACAATCCTTTTATCTTAATATTTATGTTATATTTAAATTCTTTTTTATAATCAAGACAGCAGTCTTTGTAATTCCCAAAGATTCTTATTTATCCTTAATAAGTAGTAATGATTTTTTAATAATGCCAAGAATTCTTGTCATAGATGACGATCCGGCGATCTCAGAATTAGTTGCTGTCAACTTAGAAATGGCTGGTTATGATGTCAGCCAAGCGGAAGACGGTATTAAAGGTCAAGCATTGGCACTCCAATTGCAGCCAGACTTGATCATGTTAGATTTAATGTTACCTAGAGTCGATGGATTTACGGTTTGTCAAAGATTGCGTCGAGACGATCGCACTTCGGAAATTCCGGTATTGATGCTGACAGCTTTGAGTCAAACTCAGGATAAGGTAGAAGGTTTTAACGCTGGGGCGGATGATTATCTTACTAAGCCCTTTGAAGTGGAAGAAATGCTGGCTAGGGTGAGGGCATTATTGCGACGTACTGATCGCATACCTCAGGCTGCGAAGCACAGCGAAATTCTCAACTACGGACCTTTAACTTTAGTTCCAGAAAGGTTTGAGGCGATATGGTTCAATCAGACTATTAAGCTAACACACCTAGAGTTCGAACTGCTACATTGTTTGTTACAACGTCACGGACAAACAGTTTCTCCCAGCGAAATACTCAGGGAAGTTTGGGGTTACGATCCAGACGACGATATTGAAACCATTCGCGTTCATATTCGCCACCTGCGAACTAAATTGGAACCAGATCCCCGCCATCCCCGATACATTAAAACAGTGTATGGTGCAGGTTATTGTTTGGAATTACCAAGCAGTCCCCCATCAGATACAAGTGTAGCTGCGTCGGAGGTCGAATAAATAACGGTGAACTCTGGGGCGCAAATAGCAAAATTGGCACTCCCGTTCACCGGGTTTTTACTGAGTGCCAAAATTTTTCTATTATTTTTTCTCTTTATTTTTTCTGAATTAATCACATAAACAGCGACTGAAAAGTTTTTTCTGGTCGTAACAATTTTAACTTTACTATTATTCAACCAGCTCCGCGTATGCGCGATGACATTCATCCCAGGGCAAACGCACAGGGCAAACGCATCTTATCAATAGGAACGACCCGATCTCGATAAAGCCCAAAGAAGCAGGATTAAATCTTACACAGGTTGATTGGTAGGAACAACTAACATACGAGGAATGAGGACATGATCTGGTTGTTCTAAGATGAAGCGAACACTACGAGAAATATCTTCTGGCAATAATACACCCCCAGAAGAAATATAATCTTTATTTTCCTGTGTCCAATTATCATAAAGTCCTGTATCTACAGTCCCAGGAGCAACTGAAGCCACCTTGATTCCTGTTCCTGCCAATTCCATCCTTAGTGCATCAGTAAAAGCTTCTACTGCATGTTTAGTTCCGTTGTAAGCTCCATAAGTAGGTGCAGTTTTCAACCCTGCAATACTAGAAGTATTAATCAGAAAACCACTACCAACTTTTTTAAAATGCTTGAGAGTAGTGTATGCCATACGATAAACCGCTTCTACATTGAGCCTTGCCATTTGAGCAATAGAATCAATATCTACTTCTTCAATCGCCCCTATGGTCATCACTCCTGCATTATTTATCACTACATCCAATCGTCCGTAAGACTCTAAAGCAAATTCCAATAAAGAGTAAGGCATTTGAGCGTCAGTAATCGCACCCGCTAGTACTTTGGCGTTTTTTAACGAAGCAGCAAGTTGTTCTAATTTGTCTTGAGAACGAGCAGTAAGAACTAGTTTCATTCCCACTGAATCTAGTTCTTGAGCGATCGCTTTGCCAATACCACTACTGGCACCAGTAATTAGAGCCACCTTATTATTCAAATCCACAATTTTTAGTTCCCAAATGAATCGATTACATAAACAATTTGGGAAACAAAGACAGTAAAGAAGAAATCTATCTCCCCAACAATCATTGTTTCCCAATAATGAATTGAACTTGTTGTGTTCTTAGATTTAAAATTTTTGACTACAGCATTTACTAAGGAGCCAAAGCATTTCCGCGGATTAAGCTACCGATAGTTTTAGCTGTAATTTTCATCTGTGTAATTGGATTAGCCGGGACAACAGTCTTATAAAGATAGCTGTCAAAGGTTAATCTCTGTACGTCAAGGTCATCGCACATTTCCACAAATGCTTCGCGGGTAGCATCGGAACGATAAAATACCCTTTGCAGAATATCCAGAACTTTATAGGTGAGTCCGTACTTTTTATCCCACCGCTTCAAATAAAGCTTCAGTTCTGCTTCTGTAGGAATGCGAGTTCCACCATTAGAAATCTCAACGATGGTTTCAGCACACATCCGTCCAGATTTAGCTGCAAAGTAAATACCTTCTCCTGAAGACTTGGTAACGTAACCAGCTGCATCACCTACCAAAGCAACTCTACCGACTACGCGACGAGGACGAGGATGCTCAGGAATTGGATGAGCTTCTACCTTAATAATTTTACCGCCAACTAATTTCTTAGCAGCACGGGCACGGATTCCAGCTTGTAATTGCTTAATACTTGCTTTGTGTACCTGCATAGTACCAGTACCCACAGCAACGTGGTCATATTTGGGGAATACCCAAGCATAGAAGTCGGTAGAAACGTCGTCACCAACATACATTTCTGCCAAATCTTCGTAATACCCCATCATCTCCTGAGGTAGACGAATCCGCTCTTGGAATGCGATCGCATAGTTGTAATCCCCTGCATCAATTTCTTTCGCGATTCGGGAATTAGCACCATCTGCACCAACAATTAAATCGACCTTCAGAGTTTTGGCAACACCTTTTGCCGCACCTTCAGAATGATCTATGTAATGAATAGTATATGGTTGTGTCTTATCTGTAGGAATATCAAGTTTATTAACGGTAGCATTAATTAAATTTGCACCTAATTTTGCCGCCCGATTACGCAAGTAGCCATCAAGTACCTCACGGCGACACATACCGATATATTCATCTTGATTGACTAAGTTGATATCAACCTCCCGGTTAGAAGGCGAAATCATCTTCATTTTCCGCACTTGGCGGTCGATAATGTCTGGAGGAAGTTCGAATTCACTCACCATGCATAGAGGAATAGCTCCACCGCAAGGCTTAGCATTATCTAGTTTGCGCTCAAATAAATAAGTTTCAATTCCAGCTTTTGCTAATACTTCAGCAGTGCTCGAACCAGCTGGACCTGAGCCAACAACAGCAACCCTCAGACTCAAAGGTTTTCTCCCTATCTTGATATCACTCGAAGCATGTTACCACGGTATTTTGACTCATTTTGCGGCTAAGTAGGGAGATTCAAGTCAAACGCAACATTCCTTAAGATTTCGCAACAAATGTCAGTATAAGAAGCAGGTATTTAAAGGTTTGTCATTATCCGCTTAGATATTATGCATTGAAAAACCTAATTCTTGCTAATTACTTAAAAAAACTAATTACTCAAAAAACTGATTGCTTCATCACACCAAGCAATCCAATCCTCTTCACATCTCAAACCTTTACGTAGTGTCAAATATTGATATTTCTGAGGTAATTGACAATTATTGATATCCTGAAAATATTTTGTTTTAATTTCTTGATAAGTTAATAATCTCTCCCAATGGTGTTGGCGCTGCTCTTGCAATATCTGAATCATCGTTTCTTTAGGCACTAAGTAACCAGCAAATAGCTTAACTAAAATTTCTTCCTTCGCTGGTGATATTCCAGTTGGTTGAGCGATCCAATCCTGAAGAGTTTGCTTTCCTAAATCTGTAATTGAAAAGACTTTTTTGTCTGGACGACCTTCCTGAGCGATTTCCTCAGCTTTAATCCAATTTGACTGTTCTAATTTACGGAGTTCTCGATAAATTTGTTGATGAGTTGCTTTCCAGAAAAAACCTACTGAACCATCAAATTGCTTAGCTAGATCGTAGCCACTACTTGATGAATCAGATAAAGAAGCTAATATTGCATGGGATAAGGACATATTACTCTCGCTTCTAGCCTAAATAATTTTTGCTCCTAGTTGTTGAATATGCATTTTATTGCATATAAATTAAGGATACACAAATTTAACCCATAAACAAGAATATAAATAGTCGTGTTGGATAATCTGAGCACTGTGTAAGCTTGAATTATAAGCTTAACCAGTCCGTCCGTTGTTTTGGAGAAATGGTTAATGTTATTTGTAGGGATTACGTCCTGAAAACTGAAATAATAAAGATTTAAAGATTTGCGTTCTTTCCAAAACCTTGCACTTGATTGGATAAATAGCGTAAATCAAGAAAGAAGAATTATCGGTAATACAAATTGTTGTTAGCTGAATTTGCTCCCCTTGCTTTAATTGCGATCGCACCTACAGGTGTAAATAAACTGCAATCCCTTTGTGTGTCTTCGTCAGGAATACCAAAAGATAGCGCAAATATTTGGGTCCCAGAGTCTTGTGCTGAAATTACAGGAACGCAAGTTTACAACACTTCACTGAAAAAACACGTAGCTAGTTTATGGCAAAACCAAAGAGCATTTATTTTTTGTTTGGCTACAGGTGCAGTCGTAAGATTAATTGCACCTTTGCTAGAAAATAAATCTAGCGATCCAGCAGTCATTGTAATAGATGAAATGGGGCAATTTGTCATTAGTTTGTGTGGCGGACATCAAGGTGGCGGGGATCGACTAGCCCAACTAATTGCTACACAACTTGGTGCAATGCCCATATTAACTGGTGGTTCAGCTAGTTTAGAATTACCAGCGGTGGATATGTTAGGAGTTCCCTTTGGTTGGTGTAGGGGGGAAGGAGACTGGACTGCTGTAAGTGCATCTGTAGTGAGGGGCGAACCGGTACAAGTAATTCAAGAAGCTGGTTCTACTATATGGCGAACAGCAAGGGGTGTGGAAAAATCTTCCCTGTGTTTTGAAGAAACCGTTGATGCTACAGCTGAAATTTGGATTACTTGTAGGTCTTTTACAGATAAAAATTCTACCCATAAACCTTCTACCCATAAATCCTCTAAGCAGAAGTCACAATTTAACCTCAAGGATCATAATTATACTGATCAATCTCAAAAATCAATAATTACCTGGTATCCAAAAGTTTTGTGGGTTGGAATTGGTTGCGAACGAGGAACGCCACGAAAGGTAATAGAAGCTGCGATTGAAAATACTCTCCAAGAATATCAACTAGCAAAAGATGCGATCGCAGGTATTGCCACCATTGATATTAAATCGGATGAAGTGGGTTTAGTAGAATTGTGTGCAAACAATAATTTACCCCTGAGAACTTTTAGGCGCGAAATTCTCAAACACATATCGGTACCCAATCCTTCCCAAATAGTAGCAAAGGAAGTGGGAACGCCCAGTGTAGCAGAAGCTGCAGCTTTATTGGCTACGTTTTATCCTTCCCATACCGACAAGGAGCCAAGTGAAGAAATATTGAATTCCAGTCAGGGGAAAACTAAAGGGGAAATGCTGATTCCCAAACAGATTTTCCGTTTAGAAGGACAACCTGGTGCAGTGACGGTTGCTGTCGCCCAATCGGAAAGAGAATATACAGGTAGAAAAGGCAAAATTTTACTTGTAGGTACTGGACCCGGAGAATTACAACAAATTACACCCGCCGCCCAAACTGCGATCGCATCTGTGGATGTAGTCATTGGTTATGGTCTTTATCTTGACTTAATTAGCCCTTTGTTGAGAACGGGGCAAATAATAGAAGCATTACCAATTACCAAGGAAAGACAACGAGCCCAAAGAGCAATTGAATTGGCTAATTGGGGTTTGATTGTAGCTGTTGTTTCCTCAGGTGACTGTGGAATTTACGGTATGGCGGGATTAGTCCTCGAAGAATTAAAAGTTTGTGGTTGGGATGGGAAAACTCCTGGGATCGAAATTTTTCCTGGTATTACTGCCTTACAAGCAGCAGCTTCTCGGGTAGGAACGCCATTAATGCATGATTTTTGTGCCATCAGCTTAAGCGATTTACTGACACCTTGGGAGATAATTGAAAAACGTTTACAAGCTGCTGCTGCTGCCGATTTTGTCACGGCTCTATATAATCCCAAATCGAAAACCCGTACGAAACAATTAACAATTGCCACAAATATTTTTTTACAACATCGCAATCCAAACACAACAGTTGCAGTAGTTCGTTCGGCTTATCGCGAAGACGAGCAAATTACTCTCACTACTTTGGATAAATTGTTGGATGTTTCTGTAGATATGCTAACTATAGTTTTAATTGGTAACCAAAATACACGTAACTACTGTGAATGGATGATAACTCCACGAGGGTATATTAAGTAAAAAGTCAAAATACAGGAGTCAGGAGACAGGAGTTAGGAGGTTGATTAGAACAAAATAAATTTATCTCCCATTACCCATTACCCATTACCCATTACCTATTAACAATCAAGTAGGTCTAAGTATATAGTTAATAGAACTACAAACAAAAGATAGAACAATTGAACCCAACAAAGCTGCTATTGGTCCTTCAATGATAAAACCATAGCTGGGAGTCAAAACGCTTGCGAGCCAGAGAGTAAAACCATTAATCACAAATGTAAATAAGCCAAAAGTTAATAAAGTAATCGGAGAAGCTAAAATTCTCAGAATTGGCCGAATAATAGCATTGACAATCCCAATAACTAATGCAGCTAATAACGCTGTCATAAAATTATCAACTTTAAAACCAATATTGATGTAATGAAGAATACCAGAAGTAACAAGTAAGGCAAAAGCAGTGCCCAACCAAGTGAATAAAAAACGTCGCATAACCTTTTTTTAATTAATCAGTGGGAAGTAAGAATTATCTGATACATGAATACTTATTGCATCCCGAAACCTCAAAATCAATACTTTAAACTAAAATCAATGCTTTAAATTAAAGACTGACTTGTCCTGCATCAAAATTAGCTCAATAAAATTAACTCGATCTGCGTAAGCCCCATATCCTATCCCTAGGAAGGCGTGGGATAAAATTCCTCCTCGCTTAGTCAAAAAAACCACCTATCTCATCAAAGGGGTAATGAGTTACTATATGTTTGTTGGCAAAGCTGTAAATGCTGGTCAACATTTGTTGTACCTTGTACGCTGAAGCGCACCACTTTAGTGGGGACAACTCACAGTATAGGATTCTACCCAGTAAATAGCATGTTGCTAGTCCGTGGGTAGGTAAAACTTTGACAATACAAAGGTTTGAGTATTCTTTGTATTACTCAACTGTACGGTAGGGCGTACCGCGCAGTCTGAATCTTAAGCTTCTCCTGCAAAGACACCGCGCTAACGGTTAATGTCCACGGCTTACCGGGAGTCTCCGTTCAGCTTGCTGCGTTCAAGAAGCCCACACTCTACCACAAGGGAGCATGTGGGTACGTCACCAAAGAATATCAGTATATGCTTCCCTACAGAAAAATTTGGAAAAACAACTCTCTTCCTGCTGTCAATTCGATGTTGGGGAATAGTAATCGGGAAAAATTAATTTAATATATCAGAATTATCCCACCTATAGGCTGTGTACTGTAAAACACTACCAATATTACTTTAGGTTAGCGTCGGATCTGTTTATTAATAATTTGCCAAGTCGCTCCACCGACAACGCCATCGGCTTCTAATCCGTAACGTTTTTGTAATGCCTTAACTGCTGTTTCTGTTAGGGAACCAAAGTCTCCATCTATACTAGTTTTCAAAAAACCCAGTCTTTTTAATTGTTTTTGTAATTTTAATACTTCTGCACCACGCATTCCCAAACGTAAAATAGGAAATCCCTGTGCAGTATATTGAATCCCAGGTTTCTTGGAAGAACTAATTATTTGTGAAGAAGGAGGTTTTTTGGTAGAAGATGAAGTGGATTGTTGACTGCGGGACGGAGTTTTTGTCGCTGGTTTCTTCTTTGGAGGTTTTACTGGTCTTGGCTCTGGACGAGTTGGAATATTTCGGGTAACTTCTTCAGAACCGATATCATTTCCTCTAATAGTCGCTACTTCCGAAGGAACAGGAAAGTCTGAGTTATTATTTCCACTTGCACTTCCTCCAGCAGGTGGAATAGGAAACAAAGTTTGCCAAGTATTATTATCGACAATACCGTTTGGACTTAAACCTGCGGCGACCTGAAAACTAGAAACGGCGTTAGCGGTATTTTCGTCATAAACTCCATCTACTTCCCCTGAATAAAAATTCAAGAGTTTCAAAGCTGCTTGCAATTCTGAAACAAATGCTCCTTTACTACCCACTTTTAAATTTGGGCGAGAAACTTTTCCTTTAATAATTACTTGGTAATTTGGCTCTTGTGCAGCAACCGAGACAGTACTAACAGAGCTGATCGCCAAAGGTATTAAGGAACAAAGTATTAATAAACAAAATTGACTGTTATGAGATATATTCAATGACAATGCTGAGCGCAAGCTGTTAAAAATACTTGCTTTCTCCATCGCGATCGCGGAATTAGCCCCCGAATACTTCATGCTTTACAGTTTTGAAATTTTCCTAGAGTTGGTGAATCATCCTAGATTTAATGAATAATTCCTAAAATTAATGAATTATTTCTAGAACTGGTAGATACTACTGAAATTATTTAAATTACAGCGATAGCGTCTTGGGAGTTTATAGATTACAGGATCGACTTGCCTTATGCCAAATTTTAAAACCGTTTAATCGTAAAACTGTTTATAAAAACAAAAGCACATTCACAAACACATTAACACTTTTAGCTCATACACAGTCCTAGCTCTGCATAGCTGTAAAAAGAGTAATCTGTCTTGGCTCATGAATCCTGTATTTTCTCAAGCAAACGACTAGACTAATGACACAGTATTAACCGCTTCTTTTTGACCTACCAACGATACATAAGGTTCCCATAAATATTTACGAGCACAAGCAAGTGCATCTTCTTGGGTCACAGCAGTAATTTGTTCCTGAAACTTGCGATCAAAGTCTATCCCCAAACCTAAAATCTCATACCAACCATAGATTTGAGCAATTTGAGCATTTGTTTGTTTCCCAAGGGCGTATTGTCCCAGAATTTTATTTTTTGCTGCTGTTAAAGCTGATTCAGAGATTTCCTTGCTTGAAAGTAAATCAACTTCTTTACGCAATCCTGCAAGGGCTGTACTGGTATTATTAGGGGCTGTACCCATATAAACTATAAATGAAGCGGGGAATAGTCTAGTGGGGTAAAAAGCCGAAACATCGTAAGCTAAACCTCTTTTTTCCCGTAACTCCACAAACAAACGGCTAGAAAGTCCATTTCCTAAATATGTTGAGAGTAACTTTAGGGAAGCATAATCGGGAGAAAGTACCGAAGTTCCCAAATAACCCAACATCATAATAGATTGTTGAGTTGCTTGGGGAGTAATTTGATGTTGTGGCGCAGCACTTACATCTGGTAGCTCGAGTTCTGGTGGCTTTGACTCTGTTGGAGATTCCCAATCACCAAAAATATCTTCAACTAAAGCGACAGCTTGATCAGAGGTAATTTTTCCGGCAATACTAATCACCATATTATCCGGACGGAAATATGTTTTGTGGTATTCCTCTATGTCGTCCCGAGAAATACTCGCCATTGTTGTCTCATTTCCCAGCACTGACATAGAGTAGGGATGATTTTGATACATTGCCTGCCGCAGTTTCTCAAACGCCACCGAAAATGGTTGTTCTTTTTGGGAACGAATATCTTGTAGAGCGATACGTTGTTCGAGTTCTACTTCTGCTTGGGGAAAAGTTGGCGTTCGTAAAATTTTGGCAGCCAATTTTAAAATTTCAGTAAAGTCAGCGGTGACGGTTTTCAAGGACAATAAAAAGTAGTCAGGAGTTGTATCTGCACCTAAACTTGCTCCGACCGACTCGACTTGTTCGGCAATTTCCAGGCTAGAGAGTCCGGAACATCCTTTGGTTAAAACGGCTGAAAGTAAATGGGATAGACCCGATTGCTGGGGCTGTTCGTTGCAACTCCCCGCCCGGAAAAAAATCCGCGCTGCAATAATATCACAAGTTGAATTCTCTGAGGATAGCACTACAATTCCGTTCGGAAGAACAGTGCGATTGATGGTAGATTTGAGCAGCGAGATTGTTGTCATTTGTGTTTTGTCCTTTGTCCTTCGTCACAAGCCATTAAACACTAGTCAAAAATAAAAACTAGCGAACAATCTACATTTAATGACTGATAACGTTTATTAGGGTTTCAATATACCCACCGCATAATTACTCGGTGAGAGGTGTTCTTGGGCGATTTTTTGCAATTTTTGGCTGTCAAAGGACTGAATTTTTTCGGGATATGCAACTGCAAGCTCAACCTCAGCTATTGTGTTGTAATAACCATAAAGACCCGCAAGTTGATTGGGGGTTTCCGTAGAAAAAGCATAATCGTTACATAGTAGTCGTTGAGAACGAGTAATTTCCTCTTCACTAAATCCAAAAGAAATTAAATCTTCCAAATGGTTGCGAATTAATAACTCCACCCGCTCCAGATTTTCTGAATCTAACCAAGCGGTGATGGTAAATAAACTCGATTCTCTTTGTAAGGCGAAGTTACTATAAATTGACTGTACTAACTGTTGGTTTTCCCGCAAATCTCTAATCAGTCGAGATGTTCGTCCCTGTGCCAATATTGCTGAAAGTAGATCTAAGCCATAAGCTGCATCTAAATTTTCAACACCTGGTGCGATCCAGGCCATAATTAATCTAGCTTGTCCTAAGTTGGGCAAACTCATTTCTTGACGAGTAATACCCGACAATACTGGTTTTGTTGCTTGCTGTGGTAATTCGTAATCAGCACGCTTGGGAAAATGTTCGAATGCGCGATCAACTAATTCCAATGCAGAAGTAGATTCGATTCCCCCAACTACGACTACCGTAGTATTTTCCGGTTGGTAGTGAGTATGATGAAAACATCGCATCGCCTCCGGGGAATGCTGACGTACTTCGCTTTCAGCTCCTAGTATTGGGCGTCCATAAGGATGATTTTGGTAAATATCGGCAGCCAAAGACCGAAAGACCATCCAATCGGGATTATCTTGTGCTTGACGAATTTCTTCCAAAACCACATCTCGTTCCCGGAGAAATTCGTCTTCGGGTATTGCCGCATTCAAAACTAATTCTCCCAAATCTGGCAAGGTTTCTTGGAGATTATTTGCCGCTGTCGTTAGAGAATAGTGAACGTAGTCATAGCTCGTTGCAGCATTCGTGACCCCACCTTGGTTCTCAATTTTTTGATCGAATACTCCTGCAGGTAATGTCGGAGTTCCTTTAAAAATCATATGTTCCAAAAAATGAGCTATCCCAAACCAAGGTTTAGGCTCCAAGGTTGTACCAGCACGCACCCAAACGTCTGCCACAACCACAGGAGTGGTAGGAACCTCTTGATGTACGAATGTTAGACCGTTATCTAATTTGAAAACCGAAGCAGGAAACACGTCGTTATTTCAGTGCCTTAATAAGTTTTGCTGCTTTAAAGGACATTTTTATCCAATTCTCTGCGATCTTAGCTTTTGTAAACCCATAAATTAGAGTCTACTTATACGATTAATCTGTGCCTGTTATAGTAACAGGTTCTTCTGATTCAATCTTAATATATTATTAAATACCTTGTATAAAATATAATTATACCCATTTAGTATTAACACCTTGTATTAACACTTTGTATTGAGGTACATAAATTATTTCTTATTGTTTATATATCTTACACATTACGTGCAACTTCGTAGAATTTCAAATACTGGAGTTATTGTTGTGCTATTAGCTTGACGCAACAATTAAGAACCAGCACTCAAATCTAAAAATAGAACCTTCGAACAAAAAATAAATCTAGAAAATAAACCTAAAAACTTAGTTCCGAAACTAAAAATCAAAAAAATCAAAAAATTAAATCAAAATTAAAGCTCCCAAGCCTAATTATTGGCTCCAGGAGCTAAATTATTTGGGTTAGCCGCAACGCCGTTTTACCTAAGTTTATGACCTGGTAAAACCAGGTGGGCACCTTACATCTCGTTTAAAGTTTCCGGATACTGGTCCGGTTTACCGCTACAAGACGACTTTGGTTCCCTTACTTATTAAAGTCATAGATCACAAAACTTTAATGGCAGTCACCAACGTCTCAGCCAACCGTCATTATTATAGCTTTTAATCCGAAATTGTCTACTGGTTATTGGAAACTGATATATGGCTAACGCCACGCAATACCTGGAGCTTTTGTGGCGACGGCAGATCCGTTCGGAACGTAGCGCAGCGATAGGTAACGGCTCCGTGGGTAGCGCAGCTATAGTTATAGCCTCTAGCCGTGCTAAGAGCGGTTAAGCCTTACGGCAGAGCCTATGACTACGTCACCTTACGGATCCGGCGACGGCAAAGCCTCTTGCTGCGCTAACGGCGCAAGCCGCGTGCATTCGTCTTTAGACGCGTGCAAACCGGTACGCTATCGCTAGCCGCTAACGGTAACTGGTAATTTTAACCAGTTATTTTAGTGAAAAAAGATTCAAGAGTACCAAATAGATTCGATTTGATGGGCTACATTGAGAGCATCATCACGGCTCTGAGTATTTAGTAAAACCGTGACATGTCCCAATTTACGTCCGGGACGCGATTCAGTTTTACCATACCAGTGTAAGTGTGCCTGAGGAATTTGTTCTATTTGTTGACATTTTTCTCGCGAGTCACTTTCGGAATTTTCTGTTCCCAAAAGATTTACCATGATAGCCCCTGGAGAAGTCATTGTTGTGTTACCCAAGGGAAAATCACATATCGCTCGTAAATGTTGCTCGAACTGAGAAGTTTGACAAGCGTCAATAGAAAAATGTCCGCAATTGTGAGTGCGAGGTGCAATTTCGTTTACTAATAACCCAGATTCCGCACTCAAGAAAAACTCAATTCCGAAAGTTCCGACTACTTCCAATTTATTTAAGATAGTCGAAGCAATATTCTTTATTTCCTCCACAGTGTGGGATGGAATATCCGCAGGAGCGATCGCCCGACGACAAACTTGTGCTTCTTGCTGAGTTTCCACAACTGGATGGATCGCAATTTCTCCAGTTGCAGAGCGAGTAGCTATTACCCCCAACTCAGATTCAAAGGAGATAAATTGCTCCAGTAACAAGCTTGTGGTGGTTGAATTTTGTTTATAAAACAGTAATTTTGCTTTTAAATCTTTTAAATTTTCAACAATATGAGTACCCTGACCATCATAACCATGACGACGAGCTTTTATTACTAATGGCAAACCCAAATGTCGGCAAATCAAATCTTCACCAGCATCCATATTTACGTCGAATGCTACAAACTTGGGTACGGGTAATCCTAAATCGCACAAAAATCGTCGTTGATTATACTTGTCTAATAAAGGCTTCAATGAATCTAATTTCGGACGAAAACAAACTCCTCGTTGTGATAATTTTGATAATTGTTCTAAATTAATAAATTCATTTTCAAAAGTAATTAAATCACATGTTTTTGCTAAATTAGCTGTTGCATCGGCATCAGCAACGGAGGCAAAGACTGTATCACTAGCGACGCTAACTGCTGGATCTCGAGCATTGGGCGTTTGTACGATTATTTCTATCGCTAATTTCTTCGCCGCCTTACCGATCATCCACGCCAGTTGACCGCCACCAATTACACCAACACGCTTTATCGACATCCTTAAAGAATTACTATTTACTATACTTCACGATTCCATGTCCCCAAATAAATTAAAGTCTCATCCTACTCTCTCTCCCCACTGTCGCAATAACATAAATAAAATCTAATTGAATGTTATTCGATGCGTTTTAGCATACTAACGTTATTAGGTGATTGTGAAATTTTGAACAGTGAATTAGTAAAGGTAGTAGCTACAAATAAAACAGGGCACTGAGTAACAAAAAATCTAATTTAATTATAAGTAAATATATCCTGAAGTATTCATATGTAGACTCCAAAATGAAATAATTATTACTTACTATTTATCTACTGTTAATAACTTACCATCATGTATCATATTTTTTTCAACTTACGTTTAATTAACCATGAATACTTGATGGTTTTGTTTTAATATTTACTGGCAGATTACTATAGAAAAATTTTTATTACTAATTACAAGGTTCTGCTGTATTATTAGTTACAACCAGTTTGGTTGATACAACTGCAATAAAAATACATATTATTCAATATATTTAAATTTTAATTGTAAAGCAATATTTCCTTCTTGGATTATAAAAATTGGAGAGAATCTCATCGATAAGCACATAAAATTTGACAATGAACTTACAATACAACTGCTTTATATATATTCCTTAAATATTGGAAATTCTTATTAAATTAATAATGGAAGCGATTGTAAAAAACAGGCAATAATTATTATTTACTCTGTTTGCATTAAGTATGTTTTTAATTTAGATTAGTTAAAATTTTAATTTTGTTAAAGAATATTTTTGTTTTGTAAAATATAGATTGCTATAGTTATAGTATGTCCATTTGAAATTTGGGTAGATTTTATTCTGGTTTTGCTTGCATATTTTTTAGTATTGTGATTTTATAAACAGATGAAATTGTCTTATTAGTAACTAAGTGAAAACTCTATACTGAAAGCAAAGATTCTGTGTTTATTAAAGTCATATGTAATATAAGAGATAAAAGCTTCACTGAGCGCGACCAATGACCTCAACCCTATTAAAATTTCCTCGTTTAAATGCTCCAAAAGTTCACAGATTGTCCAATGGTTTGACAATACTTGCGGAGCAAATTCCGGTAGAAGCAGTTAACCTTAGTTTGTGGAGTAAAGTCGGGTCAGCAGTAGAAACTGATACGATTAATGGCATGGCTCATTTTCTCGAGCACATGGTCTTTAAAGGTACCCAAAGATTAGTCGCAGGTGAATTTGAGCGTCGAGTAGAAGAAAGGGGTGGAGTTACTAATGCTGCAACCAGTCAGGATTACACTTACTACTACATCACCACAGCTCCAAAGGATTTTGCCGATTTAGCTCCATTGCAAGTTGATGTTGTAATTAATCCGACAATTGCAGATGATGCTTTTGAACGAGAGCGGTTAGTGGTATTAGAGGAAATTAGACGTTCGGAAGATAATCCCCGTCGCCGCAGTTTTCGTAGAGCGATGGAATTAGCATATGAGAATTTACCTTATCGGCGTCCGGTACTAGGTCCAGAATCGATAATTAGTCAACTCAAGCCGCAACAAATGCGTGATTTCCATAATCACTGGTATCAACCTGATGCAATTACAGCAGTTGCGGTGGGCAATTTACCAGAAGAAGAATTAATTGATATCCTTAAACAGGGATTTGAGGATGTTTTTAGTCGTAAGGAAATTCACTTACCCCAAAGTACGAACTACAATTCCGACGGGTTAATTGGTAGTAAAAAACTCGATAGCGAAAAACCATTTACAGAAATTATTCGTCAAGAATTTATTGATGAAAATCTACAGCAAGCGCGTCTGATGATGCTATGGCGAGTTCCGGGATTAAATCAACTCGAATTAACTTTTGCGTTAGATGTACTAGCTGGGGTCTTAGGTCAAGGGCTGACATCCCGACTGGTTAGGGATTTACGGGAAGAGCAGGGATTAGTTTCCTATATCTCTGCAAGTAATATGACTAATAAGTGGCAGGGAACATTTTATATTTCCGCCCATTGTTCAGTAGAAAATTTGCCCTTAGTGGAAGCAGCGATTGTCAAGCATATTGCTAGACTCAGTCAGGAAACAATTCAAGAATCAGAAATTGCTCGGGTGCGCAAGCGAGTTGCGAATAGATTTATTTTTGCGAATGAAAAACCCAGCGATCGCGCCGGTTTATATGGTTATTATCAAACTCTACTTGACAATCTAGAAGTAGCTTTTGATTATCCAAACTACATTCAAGCTCAAGAAACTAATGACTTGATGGAAGCAGCACAGAAATATCTTTCACCTGAGGCTTATGGAGTAATATCACTCAAGCCAGCGGTATAAATGATATATGCAAAATCTACAGGTTACACATGCAAAAATTATAAAGATTATAAATTACGACTCCAAAGAATGACTCTTGAAGAATAACTCTTGAAGAGCCAAAGTTTGCAAGACTCACAACTTTTGTTTTAGCGATCGCCATAGTATAAAAAACAGATTATCTGATTTTTTCTTCCCAGATTATTTCTTGGAAGATCCCTTTTGCATTACTTCTAAAGAATAATGTCAGTACTGATTTGTATAATTTCAGTTATAGTAAATCTGTTTTTATTTTTATGGTGTGTAGTGCTAGCACGAGGTATATTGTGTTTTCTATGAGTTATAAATGATCAGTTATAAATTATGTTAGCGACATGATGCATTCTAACGGATGTTAGCCCAGCCACCCCGTAAGACTAAACCGCTATCTAGCCCAAAGTCATTAAATGAGTCGGTTTATGTTAGCGCGGTGGGGCGCATTTTACTCACACATTTATAGTTGTGGGTTGTTTCCCTGACAAAAGCTAAAATTCAGAATTCCAAATTCCAGAATTCCAAATTCCAGAATTCCAAATTTCAGAATTCCAAATTTCAGAATTCCAAATTTCAGAGTTAAAAAATTCAGAATTACAAAATTCAGAATTACAAACTTAAAATTCCCCAACCCCAAAATTTAATCTTATTATGTGGACTGAAATTGACACCCATGTAAGCCAAGTTACTGGTAATAAATTCCAAACCCAGCAATGGCGTTCGGTTGGTGGTGGGTGCATCAACCAAGGTTATTTTCTCTCCGATGGACAGCGCAGCTACTTTGTCAAAATGAATCGAGCAGCCAAACTCGCGATGTTTGAAGCAGAGGCTTTGGGCTTGAAAGAAATTTATGATGTTGGTACTATCCGCGTCCCTAAACCAATTTGTTCTGGGGTATCCGGTAACTCTTGTTACTTGGTGATGGAGTGGTTAAGCATGGGTAAGGGTAATCCTAAGTCCTGGGAAGAGATGGGGCAAAGATTAGCTGCAATGCATAAGTATCATTTAAGTACTGGTCGCGAGAAAAAGTTTGGTTGGAATATCAATAACACAATCGGTGCTACCCCCCAAATCAATACTTGGACGCAAAACTGGGTAGAATTTTACGTGAAAAATCGATTAGCTTATCAATTTGAGCTTGCAAAGCGGCGCGGTAGTCATTTTCCCCAAGCACAACAGTTATTAAATGCTATACCCAAACTATTATCGGGTCATCAAGTTCAACCATCATTGGTGCATGGAGATTTATGGGGAGGTAATGCTGGATTTACAGAAGATGGAGAGCCAGTAATTTTTGATCCCGCAACCTATTATGCCGATCGAGAAGTTGATATTGCCATGACGGAGCTTTTCGGCGGTTTTCCTGCAGCTTTTTATCGCGGTTACAACAAAGTTTTCCCTTTGAATAAAGGTTATGAAAAACGAAAAATTTTATATAACTTGTATCACATCATCAATCATTTCAACTTATTCGGTAGTGGTTATGTGGGACAAGCAAACAGTATGATTTCCAGGATATTAGGATAAGAAATGAGTAATGAGTAATAAGTAATAAGTAATAAGTAATAAGTAATGAGTAATAAGTAATGAGTAATGAGTAATAAGTAATAAGTAATAAGTAATAAGTAATGAGTAATAAGTAATGAGTAATGTTAGCCTAAGCGGGGCGCGCAGCTAGCGTTAGTGTACCGGATCCGTAGGTAGCGCAGCTATAGCTATAGGTATTGCGCACAGTAATAAGTAATGAGTAAGAAGACTTGAAATGACTCATTACTATTTAAGTTAATTTTTTTATTTTAATTTTTGGGTCTGAATATTTGGTCACACATTACCCATTACCCATTACCAATTACCAATTACCAATTACCAATTCCAATTACCTCTCCCAAAGCGCTCAGGAGATAATTGAGGAATAATATCATCTTCAAAGCTGCTCACCCAATTAGCGAACCGCTTTGCTAAGGGTGGAATAATTACTAGAGGGTTACTAAAACCTGAAAAAATGTAAATATTATCTTGTTCGGGAAGGGAACCAATTAGAGGTAAACTGTCTTTACTAAAAGCTACTAAACAATGATGGAAGGATCCAGGTAATTTACCGATTGCAGGTAGGATATTTTTTATGCGATCGCGTAGCAAGGCTTCACTATTTGTAGCATCTATATTGCTGTGGGGGTCGGTTAATATATAACTAATTTGACCCAAGCGCAAACTTCGATCTAAAAATTGCACCGCTCCAGGATCTAAAATATTACCCAGTTTATTACCTGGTTCGTCCCATAATTCATCACTTTTTGTCGATCCTGATTCTAATTGGAACCGTTGTAAATTTGCCGGCATTACCAAAGTATTCAACTGCAGTTCTACAGGTTGAGTTTCAATGATTTCGGCATGGGTGAAGTATATCGGTATGTTTATACCGGAGGCTTTTAGTAAATTGCGGCTAAAACCACCAGCGCAAACTGCAATATTGGCAGCATAATAAGTGTTTTTAAGGGTTTTGATGGTTGCATAATTTACCCCTGTACTTTGTACTTTCTCCAAATTTTGGAATGTGACAACTTTGTCAATCTCGATTTCTCCTCCTGATTGCAAAAAGCCTTGAAGATAAGCTTGGGTAGTTTTTCCTGGATGAATATGACCGTGTTTAACAGTTAAAGCCCCCGATATTACCTCTGGATTTAATAAAGGTTCCAACTCAGTAGCTTCTTGGGTTGTCAATAATTTTGGAGGAGTAGCAAAGCGAGTGTAATCTTCTTTAACTTTTTGGGGATCGATATCAACGGGGATCGTCAGTAATAAATCCAATTCGCGAAATTCAGTATCTCCTGACAATTCTTCTGAGAGTACCTGATGGCAAATTTTTCCTTCTTCACACAGTTGACGATTGATAGTCGTAGTAGCAGACCAAAATGCTAAACCACCGTAACTGTAGCGAGTAGCATTATCAGGTCGAGCATCCTGTTCTATTAGTAATACTTTAAAGTTTTTTTGTTGTAATTCATACGCGATCGCAGCACCAGCAATTCCCCCACCAACAACAATCCAATCGTAAATTTTCATATTTAGCTAAGAAGTAAAAAGTAAAAAGTAAGAATTAAGAAGTAAAAAGTAAGAAGTAAAAAAAAGTTATTAATCCTCAGTCGCTATATGATACGCCGCAAAGCGGCACACAGTGCTATTTGCTATTCCTAATCCCTAATCCCCAGTCACTATATGCCGCAAGGCGGCACGCAGTGCTATCCCCAGTAACTAATCCCCAGTCGCCACACCAATCTCCAGTCTCTAATCCCCCAAAGACGGCAAATACGACTTATGAGTTACGGTTCACCCCAATGGCTGCCGGTATTAATTCTCATACATTAGACAGAGTAAATGCAAAGTATTTTGAGCCCGCAAACAGCTTATGAAGCATAACCGTCCTCATCAAGGTTCGGGAAACCACCCTTCATCGACTGGCTACACAGGCTCAGTATATATATCAGCATAAGTGGTGGATAGCCAGTGGCTCGAAGTCCCAGGTAACCCCAGAAAAATTTTCATAAATTATTAAACTGGAAATTTTATCAGACCCAGTTATATGAAAATTTAGCCCTTTATAATCTGATTCATTCTTTTGTAGTTATACGGAGCCTACACATAACATGGCAAAAGTAGTTGGAATTGACTTAGGTACAACTAATTCCTGCGTGGCAGTTATGGAAGGTGGTAAACCCACGGTTATTGCCAATGCAGAAGGTTTTCGGACAACACCTAGTGTGGTAGCTTTCGCCAAGAATGGCGATCGCTTGGTAGGACAAATCGCTAAGCGCCAAGCGGTAATGAACCCCGAAAATACTTTTTATTCCGTTAAGCGCTTTCTCGGACGGAAATATGATGAAGTTACCAATGAAGCTACAGAAGTTTCCTATAAAGTGGTACGTGACGGTAACGGTAACGTTAAATTAGATTGTCCTCAAGCGAAAAAACAGTTTGCACCAGAAGAAATTTCTGCACAGGTTTTACGCAAACTCGTTGATGACGCTAGCAAATATATTGGTGAAACAGTAACTCAAGCTGTTATTACAGTTCCTGCATATTTTAATGACTCCCAGCGTCAAGCAACTAAAGATGCTGGTAAAATCGCCGGTATTGAAGTTTTAAGGATTATTAACGAGCCTACTGCTGCTTCTTTGTCATATGGCTTGGATAAGAAGAGCAATGAAACTATCTTGGTATTTGACCTTGGTGGTGGTACATTCGACGTTTCTATTCTCGAAGTTGGTGATGGTGTATTTGAAGTTTTAGCAACTTCTGGTGACACTCACCTTGGTGGTGATGACTTCGATAAAAAAATTGTTGATTACTTAGCACAGGATTTTCAAAAGCGAGAAGGTATTGACCTGCGCAAAGATAAACAAGCTCTGCAACGTTTAACTGAAGCCGCAGAAAAAGCAAAAATTGAGCTTTCTAGTGTCACCCAAGCGGAAATCAACCTCCCCTTCATTACCGCTACTCAAGATGGTCCTAAGCACTTGGACACCACATTAACTCGCGCTCAATTTGAAGGGCTCTGCGCTGACTTGATCGACCGTTGTCGCATTCCCGTTGAGAATGCAATGCGCGATGCAAAGTTAAGTAAAACCAGTATTGACGAAGTAGTTCTAGTTGGTGGTTCAACCCGTATCCCCGCAGTAAAAGAAGTCGTAAAGAAAGTACTGGGTAAAGAACCAAACCAAAGCGTTAATCCCGATGAAGTAGTTGCAGTTGGTGCGGCGATTCAAGCGGGCGTACTTGGTGGTGATGTTACTGGTATCTTACTACTAGACGTATCACCTCTATCTTTGGGTGTGGAAACATTGGGTGGAGTAATGACAAAAATTATTCCTCGTAACACCACAATTCCGACCAAGAAATCTGAGGTCTTCTCTACCGCAGTTGATGGTCAAACCAACGTAGAAATTCACGTTCTCCAAGGGGAACGGGAAATGTCTAGCAACAATAAGAGTTTGGGAACCTTCCGTCTTGACGGAATTCCTCCTGCACCCCGTGGTGTACCTCAAATTGAAGTAACTTTTGATATCGACGCTAACGGTATTTTGAATGTTACTGCAAAAGATAAGGGTACAGGTAAGGAACAATCTATCAGTATTACCGGTGCTTCTACCCTTGATAAGTCTGAAGTTGAACGGATGGTAGATGAAGCTGAGAAGTTCTCTTCAGAAGATAAGGAACGTCGCGAGAAAATCGATCGCAAAAACCAAGCTGACTCCTTGGCTTATCAAGCCGAAAAGCAAATTGAAGAATTGGGCGATAAAGTACCCGCAGATGACAAAACCAAGATTGAAGGTTTAATTAAGGATCTGCGCGAAGCAGTTAACAAAGAAGACGACGAGCAGATCCAAAAATTTATGCCAGAACTGCAACAAGCATTATTCTCCGTCAGCAGCAACATTTATCAACAAGCTGGTGGTGATGCTGCAGGTGCGGGTGCTACAGGAGGTCCTTCTGCTGGTGCTTCTAGTTCTTCATCTGACAGTGCTTCTACTTCGGGAACAGGTGGTGATGATGTAATTGATGCTGATTTTACTGAGAGTAAGTAATTGTTCAGTAATTTTGCTAGATACTAAAAATTAATTTCTCGATTAGTTTCTTGATTATATTAGGGTGCGGCAATTTTGCCGTACTTTATTCTTCAACACAATTTAGTTCGAACAAAAATATTCACGGAAAAGCTACCCACAATTGAAAAGCGGGGTAGCTTTTGGTTTATCCTGAATCTTTGAATCTCTAAACAATATCTGTGTTTTGATATAGCAGCAGTTACCATAATTTTTAGGACGTTTTCCTGTTCCCTGTTCCCTTTAAACCAAAATTATGATGTCCTAAATGAGGTTTCTGTTACTGTATTACCGAAATTGATATTAAATAGCTATTTTCTATTTCGAAAATATTCTTGAAAAAAAAGTTTTAATTTAGCTGTATTCCGTGTTACAATTCCTCAAGCTTTGGCTGATGACAAGGTTCAGGGGCATCTACGTCTAAAAAGCTTCTATTTAAAAGTCATTTCGTAAGAGAGTCATAAAAATAGCCATTGACATTCTTAGCATATTTTTTCAGATCAGCATTGCTTGCAAAGATATCTGCAAAGTTTATGCTCTTTGAGTGAACCTGCGGTAGAACCTGCAAGAAGGTCTTGATGATATCCATACCCATCTGTATCTCCCAAGCCTGGGATACCATACCCTTCGACGAGTTCTATAGCTTGTACAGCGATATCTCGTACATCTTCTCCACCAATATCTTCTTCCTCTTCGCCAACTCCCGCATCTGGTTCTGAACCATACTCTTCGTCTACCCCGAGCAATTAAAGTTTGTTTCTTTGGTACCGTTGGGGAATATTCTTCTAAAGAAATAGTGTCATTGATTTCAGTCTCTCGTATGACTGTCTCATAAAAAGATTCATCTGAGTTTTTCAAGGCTAAGGTTGGTGAAATACCTGTAAAAGCTAGCACTACAGCAGCAAAAACTACAGTTAATTTACTTTTCATCAATAAATTATTCCTTGACTATAAAATGCGAATTTAAGCAAAGTTTTTGCTTGATAGCTGTTGTCAAGCATTTGAAGTAAATATCTTAAAAGAGTTGTATTTCTTATTTTTATATCAGCAAAAATATAACTTGTAAGATATTTTCGACTTGGAAAATAATAAATAAAAAAGAAACATCAAAAATATTTACTCACACAAAGTATGGAAATATAATTTACTACCAATCATAGTTTGTTTAGCACAAATATTAATTGCAATGACAAGTTATTAGCTTATGAATTAATTATTTCTTTGGTAAAATGTAAAGGTAATTATTCAAATAATTATTTAATAACCTAACTTAGATTGTATAAAGATATGAGGTTACAAAAATAACAAATATACAATTAATAACAAAGTATAACAAATGTTTACTTCAAAAAATACTGTCTGGAAATAATTTATCCCTGCGATCAAATATAATTTTGTCTCATATAGTTAAAATGCATTTACTAGCACATTACTTGTCTAAATCATAGATTTTCAATTGATTTTTATTTAGCGTGACTATAATAAAGCTCTTATGTGATGGGGATAAAAGAGCCTTCACTTATCTCTACAAAAATATATTGATCGTCATTAAAAATAGAAAAATTTTCTACACAAATGAAAAATGGTTCAAATAGCTCAATGTCAATTAAATTAATTTTTCAACTAGAAATATTAGTTAGTGTTTGATTTTCCATAAGAATAATATTTATTTCGCACCCTAATAATTTTTATAAAGAAATATTTACGTGGTTTTGTGGCTTAGACTTTAGGTAATTAATATTTGGAATTTTTATTTAGAAATTTTGCTGAATTAGATGTGCAACAACGACATAAATTAATCTTGGATGAGATTTTTATAACAGGAAAATATTTAAGAAACTTGCAAAGTTCTTGACACTTATCTTCTAAGTTGAAACAAACAATCAAATACTTAGAAGGATTAAGAAATGAAAAACCAACCGAAACTTTACTAGTTGCTTTTAGTTACAGCTTTGGGAATAGTAGAATTTTCTACTGTTGTTCGAACTGAATCTAAAAACGAAGAGCAATAAGAACAGCAACTAGCTGCTAAATTACGTCCTTATGCTGAGATTACTCCCGAACAAGCGAAGAAAGCTGCTCGAGTAACTCTGAGAGGTGATACAGAAGAAGTTGAATTGGATGTCAACGAAAATCACGGCTTGTACTATGAGGTAGAGTCTGCAAAAACAGTAGTTTATATAAATGCGAGAAGTGGTAAAGTCTTAGGTAGCGAGTCTGCAAGTAAAGAAGATGCAGTTGAAGATAGCTTAGAAAGTAGTATAAAAATACCTGATAGCGTTCAACTTCCTTACTAATAAATCATTCAGAATATTACTGAGAATGTAAAAGGGGGTTTTTATGTCCAATATCAAATTCTTAATACCCAATTTAACGCTAACTCTATTTCCCTCAAAATCTAATTATGCAATTTCTTCGTTACTAATTTTTCATATTTTTAACTCTTTACCTCGTCAAAAGGTGTTTAGAAAGTTATAGGGAAATAAAAAATTTTATATTCAACTAACAATTTTAATTGATACTGACAACATGCGAATGATAAAACTTAAATTAACAAAATTTCAAATATTATCAAAATTTCAAGAGATTTAACTTTACACTTTATCTCGATTTATTAGAAGTTTTAATTCTAAAAATTTGTAATCTGATTTTAAAATAAAATAATGAGGATCCTAATTGTTGAAGATGATGATCGGATTGCTAAACCGTTAGCAGAAGACTTAAGAAATCAGCACCATGTTGTTGATATTGCTCGAGATGGTATTGAAGGGTGGGAATACTCACAAGCAGCGGAGTATGACCTAATTTTATTAGATTTAATGTTACCTAGGTTAGACGGTATTAGTTTGTGTAAGAGGTTAAGAGGTACTCAATCACAAGTACTGATTCTAATGTTAACAGCTAAAGATACTACTATTGATAAAGTTATTGGGCTGGATGCTGGTGCTGATGATTATTTAATCAAACCATTTGAATTAGAAGAACTTGCAGCACGAATTAGGGCTTTATGTCGTAGAAGTAGAGAAATTCAACAACCAATTTTAAGGCACAATTGTTTACAACTAAATCCGACTACCCATAGAGTTACTTACAAGAATAAAATTATTTCATTAACCCCTAAAGAATACTTAATACTAGAATATTTTTTGCGTCATCCAGAGCAAATTGTTACTCCATCTATACTTCTTGATAAACTTTGGGAACTCGATAAGTCATCTGGCGAAGGAACAATTAAAACTCATATTACTAACCTACGTAATAAACTCAAAGCAGCAGGAAACATGGATAATTTTATTGAAAACGTATATGGAGTTGGGTATCGTCTTAGTTCTAATTAAATGATAACTATTACTAATAAACCTATGTTTCAAAAGACTCGATATAAACTGTTATTTTCTTACGTCACTGTATTTACAATAATTTTGGGAATTTTTACTGTTACTGTAAGAATATTTTTTATCCAAAGTCTCAAACAAGAACTGATACAAAAACTAATAATTCTTAGCACAGATGAAGCTCATGATGCAAAATTAGAAGAAGGTGTAATTAAGATACGAAGTGATTTCCCGACGGAAGAACTTATTGCTCATAAACAAACTTTGGAATGGTTCGATCTTCAAGGTAAACTTATTCAGCGACAAGGTAAATATGATTTAAATTTACCCTTTTCTCCTCAAAATAATGTGCAATACTTTCAGGTTAAAGAAACTGAATTGATTACATTTACTTTATCCATGAAAGATATAAATAATCATCGTCATTTTGGTTATGTGAGAGTAACTCAATCATTAGAAGATTTCAAGCAAACCGTACAAAAATTAGATTTGGGATTAACGAGTGGAATTGTTATTGCTGTAATTTTTAGCAGTATTGGAGGGATGTTCCTGACTCATCAATCCATGCGACCAATAGAGAAAAGCTTTCAACGTTTAAAGCAGTTTACTGCTGATGCTTCCCATGAGCTTCGCAGTCCTTTGATGGCGATTAAAAGTAATGCAGCAGTTGCACTGAAATATCCAGAAGCGATGCGTCCAAAAGATATCGAAAAGTTTGAAGCCATCGCTAGTGCTGTCAGTCAGATGACTTATCTGACTGAAGATTTACTTTTTTTAGCTCGCAGTGATGCTTATGATGGAAGTACAAAAAACGAACATTTTTCTCGCAATAAATGGGATAAGTTTGATTTGGGGATTACTTTAGCTGAATTATTGCAGTTATATCAACCTCAAGCACTGGATAGACAAATTAATCTCAAAACACAACTAAGTAATAATCTTTATATTTTAGGTAATGTTTCCCAACTGAGGAGAGTTTTTCGGAATTTGATTGATAATGCACTTCATTACACTCCTTCAGGAGGAAAAATTGAAGTAAAAACTAATATTATTAAAAAACTGTTGGTAGTTGAAGTAGAGGATACAGGTATAGGAATTACACCAGAGGATATTGAACGGGTATTCGATCGATTTTGGCGAGCAAATGAGTCCCGTTCCTACCGGGATAATGGCTCTGGACTAGGATTAGCTATTTCGAAAACTATTGTTGAGAACCATGGTGGTTCAATTAGTGTTACTAGCAAATTGGGTATTGGTAGCTGCTTTTCTGTGCGATTACCATTGTTAAGTTGAAATCATGAAATTTATGTTAAACCTACAAAATTATATCTATAGAATTAAACCTATAAACTTAAATGGACGATATTAAAATTACAGAAAAAGAATTAAATATTTCACGAATTACTTTTCGATTTATGTTGATAAATTATTTCTAAATTAAAATTTTTTTACTTATAGTACTTGTATTCGTACATATACAAATCTATTAATATGGGACAATGATGAAAATTTCTGATATTTTGATACTACGTAATAGAAAAGAGATTAATTTTCTCATTGATTATTATGCTTTGCATAAATTGCCAGCCTTTATAAAATTTGAAATTGATTTTGAATGTGAATATACATTAGTACAACCAATGGAAACCGTTTTGATGGTGGCTAACGATCCATATCCACTTGTTGAATATTTTGGTAGTGAAAAGGTTATGTTTGAACGAATTCTTCAGCCTCTAACCCTTGTGGAGCAGTTGTCGTCAAGAAGAGATGAGTTTAAACAAGCATTACGTGCAGCAAATTCTGGAAGTGCTGTGATTGCAATTGAATACTGGAATAGTAGTAAAACTTGTATGTTACAAGATCCAATTTTGGTTGAAAGTCCACAAAATAGGCGCTGCTGCTAGCAGATGAATGAAAATTAATAGGCTGTATTAGAGAAAATATCTATCTTATTTCTAAGATTTTCTTCTGAAAATTTGTTTCTAACAATATTTTGGTTTTGGATATCAAACTCTGAATTCTAAACTTTAAGCTTTAAACTTTAAGCTCTAAACTCTAAACTTATTTCGTGAAATGTGTAGATGCTATTCCTGGTAACCGAAACTAACTACTGTAGATACAGTACATGAATAATACTAAGTCCGGATTAATTACCCCTTTTTAGAATGAGAGAGGGAAGTGT
>JGI1201J43222_100112_pt1 | contig 30074 bp, 17 predicted proteins | sample MastesBC008_FD_43222 | JGI IMG/M metagenome (IMG submission 43222) | reverse complement strand
CACACCTCCCACACTTCCCTCTCTCATTCTAAAAAGGGGTAATTAACCCGGACTTAGTATTACAGGGGGCAAAGCTGCGGCGGCACGCAGCGCTATCACCGAGGGGAGGTTAGACTAGACGCCCATGTTCAGCTTTGTCTATATTTCTAGTAGGTATTTAAAATTTCTAGAATACACGATGTTGTAAACTAGGCATTTGTCTGCGTACCTGTTCAATTCTGGCAGGATTAATTTCAGCAATTGCAACTCCTGGTTTTTCACCAGCATCAGCTAAAACTATTCCCCAAGGATCGATAATCATCGCATGTCCGTGGGTTTGACGACGGGCATAGTTAATTCCTGTTTGGGCTGGAGCGATTACATAACAGGTATTTTCAATTGCGCGTGCTTGTAATAATACTTGCCAGTGGTCTTTGCCGGTAAAAGCAGTAAAGGCTGCCGGGACAAAAATAATATCCGTACCTTTTTCAGATAAGTGTCTGTATAATTCAGGGAAACGTACATCATAACAGACAGATAGTCCGATATTGCCAAGTGTTTCAGAAGAATAAACAGAAGGCAGTTCGGTCCCCGGCATTACTGTAATCGATTCTCGGTAGGTGTTACCATCAGGAACATTCACATCGAATAGATGAGCTTTTTGGTAGCGGGTTAGTTCTTGACCGTTAGGATCGATTAATAATGCTGTATTGAAAACTTTGTCTTTCCCTTCCACAGGTACCGGAAAACCACCACCCAATATGTTAACTTGATACCGCTGTGCCATTGTTTTGAGAAATTTCTCGGTTTCCCGAGCAATTGTTTCGGCTTGCGCTAGCTTCTTTTGATCTTCTCCCATAAAAGAAAAATTTTCTGGTAAGCCAACAAGTTGAGCGCCTTGACGAACTGCTATTTCAATTAATTCTTCCGCTTGTACCAAATTTTCTTTTAACTCAGGTACGCTGGTCATTTGAATGGCGGCGGCGAGATAAGACTTCATAGATCGAATAATTAAAGCGTGGAATATTCAAGAAATTATTCTTAGGACTTATGCCACCCAGGAAGCGTCCTAACAGAGGATGCTCTATCGAATATCAAGGGTTATATAAGGTTTTTGCTTCTCCCAAGCCCTCATATTTATTCGACTCTGTGCATAAGTCCCGATTATAAGAGAATATCCTTAATTTAGAAATTTTCCGAACTTGAAAATTGGGGATCGACAATCGGTACAGACAGACTACAAATTGTGAAGGAAAAATGAATAATTATAAATTAGTTATTCAAAGATTTAATTTTTCTGGTTACCTGATATTTTCTAGTGTCGTGATTTTCACTTCTATTTTCAATTTTTATGCGATTATCATTCGAAGAGTTCATATTTAATTCTGCTAATATATCTTGCTTGATTTTTTCCATCTCATCTCTTCTCACAAATTTTCTCACTTCAACAATTTGAGTATTATCCTTTAACAAAATATAAACAGTCAGAATTCCATATTCTTTACTCATTTCTTTTAGTCTCTCCAAACTACTTGGGATTCTGCTATTTGGTTGATAATCCCTTGAGTTGAAATGCTCAGTAGTTTGAAAATCAAAGCGAATAACTTTAATCGAATTTACTTCTACGAGATTATCTATGACTTCAATAAACATTATGTTAGCCTCCCGCGCTCCCTGTAGATTTGTATGGTATAATATCCACACTTAAACACTACAAAAGACTGCATTTATATTAATTTCTTCTACATCAACATACCTTATTTTGTTAACAGAGAAAATAAGGTATGTTGTAAATAAAAGTAACTATTTTGTTTAGATAAGTAGAGTTAATCAAAAATTTAATAGGAAGTGTTTTGATTTTGGGATGTATTTTAAAAATTAATTGATATCTGCAACTTACATAAAGTAGGTATTCATTCGAAATATCTGGGATAAAAATTGTTTCCTGTTAGGATTAATTTGCTTGTTATTATTCACCATCCGGTTTATGGGAATACTAGATTTCAGAAACAACAGCTAACAAAAGTAGTAGTTTGGGGTAAAGGTCTAGGGTTATTTGTGAGTTATTCAATAGTCTAAAAACATAGTGAGATGTGAATGTATCTTCCAAGCCAGAGGAAGGAACTGAATTTGAGATTGTATTTCCGCTCCAATGTGCACAGCTATTTTAATAAAGCCAAGCCAAATAGTGAGTGTTAACGAATATCTAATTTGTGGGAATCATAATGAGGTGTAGAATTACTGCGCACTGCTTCTATGAGAGAAGTACATGGCTAAGCTGCAACAAGGTAAAGCATAAATGAATATTGTGTGTCGTTCTCCGATTATTCCCGGATATCAAATTCGCGAACAACTTTATGCAGGTTCAAGAACAAAAGTATATCGAGCATTGCGAGAACAAGATTCCTTGGCTGTAGTTATAAAACTCCTCAACTCTGAATATCCAAGCTTCAACGAATTATTGCAATTTCGTAACCAGTATGCGATCGCCAAGAACCTCGATATTCCCGGTGTCATTCATCCTTTATCATTGGAAACTTTTGGTAATGGTTATATTCTAGTGATGGAAGATAAGGGGGAGATATCATTAGATGAATATATCAAAACCCACAGACTTTCCTTAGTTGAATTTTTGTCTTTAGGAATCCAGTTAGCTGATATTCTCCACAATCTTTACCAAAACAAGGTAATTCATAAAGACATCAAACCAGCAAATATTCTCATTGACCCCGAAACGAAACAGATTCAATTAATTGACTTTAGTATCGCTTCATTACTTACTAAAAAAACCCAAGAAATCAAAAGTCCTAATCTATTAGAAGGGACTCTGGCGTATATTTCTCCGGAACAAACAGGAAGAATGAACCGAGGGATAGACTACCGTAGCGATTTTTATTCCCTTGGAATAACCTTGTTTGAAATGCTCGCCGGACAGTTACCATTCATATCTGACGACCCGATGGATTTGGTACATTGTCATATCGCTCAACAGGCATTTAGAATATCAGACATTAAATCAGAGATACCAGAAGTCATCAGTGAAGTGATTAGTAAGCTGATGGCGAAAAATGCCGAAGATAGGTATCAAAGTGCTTTGGGGTTAAAGCACGATCTAGAGACTTGTTTGTACCAATTAAAGGATAGTGGTGAAATTAGATATTTTGAAATTGGTCAGCGGGATGTGTGCGATCATTTTTTAATTCCCGAAAAACTTTACGGACGGGAAGTGGAAGTTCAAGAATTATTAGACGCTTTCAAGCGTGTTACCAATGGTAGTTCAGAAATAATGTTGGTAGCTGGATTTTCGGGCGTTGGTAAAACTGCAGTAGTGAATGAAGTTCATAAACCAATGACCCACCAACGAGGTTACTTTATTCAAGGAAAGTTCAACCAGTTCAATCGCAATATTCCTTTTTCTGCCTTTGTCCAAGCCCTACGAGATTTGATGGGACAATTATTATCAGAATCAGATTCCCAACGACTCAGATGGTGTACTCAGATTTTAGAAGCTGTTGGTGAAAATGGCCAAGTTTTGATTGAAGTGATTCCAGAACTTGAAGCTCTAATTGGTAAACAACCACCTGTATCGGAACTATCGGGAGCAGCTGCACACAATAGATTTAATTTGTTATTCCAAAATTTTATTGCGGTTTTTGCAAAAGCCGATCATCCACTGGTGATATTTTTAGATGATTTGCAATGGAGTGATGCAGCTTCAATGGAGTCCATCAAAATTCTTATGAGCAATAGTCATCTGCTGCTGTTAGGAGCTTACCGGGACAATGAAGTCTCTTCCGTACATCCATTAATGGCCCTGTTAGAGAAGTTCAAACAAGCAGAAGTGGTCATTAATACAATTACTCTCCAATCTCTTAGCTTTGATGATACAAGTCGCTTAGTTGCTGATATCTTGAATTGTTCAACCCCGTGCACGGATAAGTCAGTTTCGGCGCGATCGCGTCCCCTTACTGAATTTATTTTTCGTAAGACACAAGGTAATCCCTTCTTCACGACACAGTTGCTCAAGGCTTTATATCAGAACGGAAATATTAAATTTAATCGCGATGACCACTATTGGGAATGGGATTTGACGCAAATCGATGCATTATTCCTTACCGATGATGTGGTGGAATTTATAGCTGCTCTATTACAGAAATTATCCCCAGAGACACAAAAGGTTCTTAAATTAGCAGCTTGTATTGGCAATCATTTCGATTTGGAAACATTGTCAATTGTTTATAAAAAATCATACTATCAAACTGCCAGAAATTTATGGGAATCACTGCAAGAAGGATTAGTAATACCTCAGGGTGAGATTTATAAATTTTTTTCAGATGATTTTTTTACATTTGAATTTGACACAGAAAAATATGTTAATCAAGAAAGGTCAGGGAAAATTTTTTACAAATTTCTACACGACCGAGTACAACAAGCTGTCTATACATTAATTGAAGATAATCAAAAGAAGTCAGTTCACCTAAATATTGGCCGTTTATTACTGTCAAATCTTCAGTGTAAATCTCAAGAAGAAAGACTATTTGAAATAGTAGATCATTTAAATTTGGGACACGAATTAATTACTGAAGAACGCGATATAATCGAACTGATAAAATTAAATATTCATGCAGGTGAGAAAGCCAAAAAATCAACAGCTTATGTTGCATTTAGAGATTATTTGAGAATTGCTCAAGAATATATTGGGAAGAGTGGATGGGATGATAACTATGAACTATCTTTCAATATTCATAGATTACTAGCAGAAGCTGAACAACTAAATGGTAATTTTCAGGAGTCAGAAAATTTAATATTATTATCCTTAGAAAAAGCACAAAAAAAATTAGAAAAAGCTGATTTATATAATCTTTTTATAATTCAATATACCATGATGGGTCAAGGTATCATGGCAGTAGATATTGGAAGAAAATCACTGCATTTATTCAAAATAAATTTACCGTCGACAGAAAATATTGAAAAATCTCTGCATAATTCTTTCCAGAATGTAACTTCAAAAATTCGAGATATTTCTTTTCAATCTTGGCTTGAATTACCAGAATCCACTGTTCCACAGCAAAGAATATGTCTTCAGTTATTAAATAGTCTTTTAGTCCCTTCTTATATCTCTCAACAAGAAAAGCTACATTTTTGGTTAGGGACGAAAATTGTAGAACTTTCTTATCAATATGGTACAGTGCCTGCTTCTGCTTACGGCTTTATTGTTTATGGAATGTTTTTAGGAACGGCTTTAGCTAATTATAAATTAGGGTACGATTTTGGATTATTGGGATTAAAATTGAGCAGAAAATATAACAAGTTAGATGATATTACCCAAGCTTGCTATATCTTTGGCAATAACGTCTATGCCTGGAATCAACCCCTCCAAGGAAGTGAGAAAATATTTGATGAGGGAATTCAAGCTGGACTAGCATCTGGAAATTTTCTATTTTTGGGCTATATTCTGATTTATAAGCTATTAAATCCATTTTATCAGGGAAAAAATTTAGAAGAAATTATATCTAATTTGCCAGAGTGTTTGTTATTTGTGCAAAAAAATAATCATCAGGTTGGAGAGGATTCAATCCTGGCACTCGATATGATAATAATGAACTTACTTGGACATACAAGTTCATTGGAATCATTCGATATTGATGGCTGCAGCGAACAAAAGTATCTAGAGAAATGTCAGAATAATCAAAGTACTTATGCACTCTGTCATTACTATATATTGAAGTCAATGTTGCTTTATTTATATGATAGAGTAACAGAATCCCTCTATTATTCTGAAGAAACAAAAAAAATAATTGCAGTCTTAGCCGCCAAATATCAGGTTGCAGTTCATATTTTTTATTATTCTCTAAATATTATCAGTCTTTATTCAAAAGCTTCAAAATCTCAACAAGAAAAATATTGGCATAAATTATCTGAGAACCAAGAAAAAATGAAACTTTGGGCAATGAATTGTCCAGAAAACTTCCAGCATAAATTTTTGTTGCTTGAGGCAGAAATAGCCCGTGTTACTGGGAAAAAAATCAAAGCAGTAAATTTATACGATCACGCCATTGGTAAAGCCAAAGAAAATAAATATCTTCAAGAAGAAGCTTTAGCTAACGAATTAGCAGCTAAATTTTACTTGAGTTGGGGTAAGGATAAAATTGCTGCGGTCTATATGCAAGGGGCCTGTTATTGTTACTCCCGTTGGGGTGCAAAGGCTAAAGTTGACCACTTAGAACAACAATACCCCTATCTGCTAGCAACTATCCTTAAGACTAATAACCTCAATATTAAAAATAGTGCAAACATAACTTCTACATCTATCGAAAATGTAATTAGAACTAGTAGCAGCCAGAATTTATCGTTAGATTTTCCGTCAGTAATGAAAGCAGCACAAGCTATTTCACAGGAAATTGAGTTAGAGAAACTGTTAACAACTTTAATGGAAACAGCGATCGCAAATGCTGGAGCCCAAAGCGGTCACCTTATTCTTTGTCAAGATGATAATCAATGGTTTGTAGTTATTCAAGCTGATAATAAACCTAAGCAAGTAAGTACATTTCAAGAGCAAGTACAAGGAGAACAGATACAGCATTTAGAAATCCCCCTCAAGCGATACCAGAAAATTCCCCAAAGTTTAATTGATTTGGTTAGATGCACCCAAAAAACAGCTGTTTTTGAAAACTTGAGTTCAGTAGTCCAATTTGCTGGCGACCACTATATAGTTACCCACAAACCCAAATCAGTTTTATGTATTCCAATTATTCGGCAAAAAAAACTCATCGGTATTTTATACCTAGAAAATAATTTGACCTTGGGTGCTTTTACTCTGGATCGAATCGAAATCCTTCAACTTTTGACTAGTCAAGCTGCAATCTCCATTGAAAATGCCCGGTTGTATCAGAAAACTGAAAATTATTCCCAAATTCTCAAATCCGAGGTGAAGCGAAAGACTCGAGCTTTGAACCAAAAAGCCCAGGATTTAGAACAAGCTTTGAGAACATTGCAGCGAACTCAAGCACAACTAATTCAAAATGAGAAAATGTCATCTTTGGGTCAATTAGTTGCAGGGATTGCTCACGAAATAAATAATCCCATTAGTTTTATTGAAGGTAATCTAAGTTATACAAAAAGTTATATCGAAGAAATGATAAGTTTGCTGGGACTTTATCAACAGGAATATCCCCAGCCAAGTTCGGTAATAAAAGGAAAGTGTGAGGAGATTGACCTGGATTTTCTATTTGAGGATGTGACTAAAATCATCAAATCTATGGAATCAGGTAGTAATCGCATCAAGCAAATAGTTTTGAGTTTACGTAACTTTTCTCGTTTGGATGAATCTGCAATTAAAGCAGTAGATATACACAGCGGGATTGAAAGTACTTTATTAATTTTACAAAATCGTTTGCAAGGTTCAGAAAATCAGAGAGAAATTAAAATAATCAAAGAATATTGTCATAATTTACCAAAAATAACCTGCTATCCCAGCGAACTCAATCAAGTTTTTCTCAATATCATCAATAATGCAATTGATGCGATTCGAGACAATACTCAAAGGGGTGAAAATCCAGAAATAGGGATTCGTACTAAAGCGATAGATGAAAAGTGGGTAAGTATAGGGATTGCTAATACAGACAGTACAATTCCAGTGAATATTCAAGAACGCATTTTTGAACCGTTTTTTACAACAAAAGCAGTTGGTCGGGGTACAGGTTTGGGGTTATTTGTGAGTTATTCAATAGTCCAAAAACATGGTGGAATTGTGAATGTATATTCCAAGCCAGATGAAGGAACTGAATTTGAGATTATACTTCCGCTCCAATGTGCACAGATCTGAGTTTCCAAGTATTGTTAGTAAACATATGTGTCATGGGAACACTAAAAAGGTGTAAATATGCTTCATCCAACTTCTTTTGGAGAAGTAATAGTCAAGCAGTAACAGAATTAAGGTATCAATGACTACCGTACTGTGTTCCCCAATTATTCCCAAATATCAAATTTGCGAACAACTCTATCAAGGTTCGAGAACAAAAGTATATCGAGCAATCCGAAAGCAAGATTCCTTACCTGTCGTCATCAAACTTCTTACCTCTGAATATCCTAGTTTTAACGAATTACTACAATTTCGTAATCAATATTTTATTACAAAAAAACTCAATGTTCCTGGCATAATTTCCCCTTTATCATTAGAAACCCATGGGAATGGTTATATCCTAGTGATGGAAGATAAAGGAGAAATATCTTTACGAGAATATATCAAAAATAATAATTTATCTCTTATAGAATTTTTATCAATTGCAATTCAGCTAACTGATATTCTCTACCAACTTTACCAAAACCTTATTATTCACAAAGATATTAAACCTGACAATATTTTAATTAATGCGAAAACAAAACAGGTTAAATTAATTGATTTTAGTATTGCATCTTTGTTATCAAAGGAAACCCAAGAAATAAAAAATCCCAATATTTTAGAAGGAACTCTCGCTTATCTTTCTCCAGAACAAACAGGAAGAATGAATCGAGGAATTGACTACCGTAGTGATTTTTATTCTTTAGGTATAACATTTTTTGAATTATTAACAGGAGAGTTACCATTCAAATCTGATGATGCAATGGAACTAGTGCATTGCCATATTGCACAAACTCTTCCTTCAATTGACAATGGTAATTTAGCAGCTAATGCTGAAAAGATCCCCCAGGTACTATCAGATATTGTCACCAAGTTGATGGCAAAAAATGCGGAAGATAGATATCAAACTGCTTTGGGGTTAAAGTATGATTTAGAAAACTGTTTGAAACAACTTCGAAGAACAGGAAAAATAAAAGACTTTCCAATTGCTCAAAAAGATGTTTGTGACCGATTTATTATTCCCGAAAAACTTTATGGTAGAGAAGCTGAAGTTAAAATATTATTGGAAGCATTTAACCGAGTTTCTGGGATAGAAAATAACTCTAATAACCATACTCTAGAAAAATATGCTAGTAGTTCTGAACCGAGCGACAGTCAATTAAAAAGCGAACTAATGCTAATCGCAGGTTTTTCTGGTATTGGGAAAACAGCGGTAGTCAAGGAAGTTCATAAACCTATAGTCAAACAACATGGCTATTTCATTAAAGGAAAATTCGACCAGTTCAATCGCAATATTCCTTTTTCTGCATTTGTGCAGGCGTTTCGGGATTTAATGGGGCAATTATTGAGTGAAAGTGATGCTCAATTATCAAGTTGGAAACATAAAATATTACAGGCATTAGGTGAGAATGGACAGGTAATTATTGAAGTTATTCCCGAACTAGAAAAAATAATTGGTAAACAACCTTCCGTACCAGAACTATCCGGTAGTGCAGTACAAAATCGGTTTAATTTATTATTTCAAAATTTCATTCAAGTATTCACTAGTAAAGAACATCCTTTAGTTATCTTTCTAGATGACTTACAGTGGGCAGATTCAGCATCTTTGAAGTTGATGCAATTACTTGTGGGTGAGTTAGAAACCAGTTATTTATTGATGATTGGTGCTTACCGAGATAATGAGGTTTTTTCCGCTCATCCATTAATTTTGACTTTAGATGGATTGAAGAAGACAGAGGCAAAAATTAATACAATTATCTTAAAACCTTTGAGTAAATCAAGTTTAACTCAATTGGTGGCAGATACTCTTAGCTGTAATCCTAAATTAGCCCAACCATTAACCGACATAGTTTACCAAAAAACCCAAGGCAATCCATTTTTTGCGACTCAATTTATCAAAGCACTATACGAGGATGGATTAATTTGCTTCGATTCTCAGGCAGGATACTGGCAATGTGATATTACTAAAGTACGAGAAGTAGGACTAACTGATGATGTAGTTGAGTTTATGGCTACTCAATTACAGAAACTTCCAACCGTAACTCAGGATATCTTGCAGTTAGCAGCTTGTATTAGCAATCAATTTGACTTAGCTACCCTAGCAATGATTTCAGATAAATCTGAAATTGAAGCGGCAGATGCTTTGTGGGAAGCTTTGCAATCGGGATTGATTGTGCCAGAAGGTGAAATGTATAAGTTTTATCTTAGGAATGATGGGGAATATCCACATACCAGCAACACCAAAAAAATCACCGAAAATGTATCTTACCGTTTTCTGCACGATCGCGTCCAACAAGCTGCTTATTCCCTAATTCCTGACAAGCAAAAACAAATAACCCACTACCACATTGGACAGATCCTCCTAGAAAGTATGTCTTCTGAAGCCAGAGAAGACCGGATTTTTGAACTAGTTAATCAATTGAATCATGGAACTGCTTTAATTATTGACGAAAAAGAGCTAGATGAATTAATCCGACTCAACCTCCAAGCTTGTCGCAAAGCTAGGAATGCTAGTGCCTATCAAGCTGGTCTTGAATATGCCAAGATTGGATTATCTTTGTTGGGGGACAAGGTTTGGCAGGGGCAGATTATTCCATTATCTTCATCTATGGATAACCCTGGAAATATCCCATTAACGGAAGATTCCACGATCAAAGAAGGAAAGTATGAAGAGAGTCTAGAATTTCATGAACTCGCTGCTGAATTGGCTTTTCTTTGCGGTGAATTCGAGGTAATGGAACAATTGATTGAGGCGGTCATCAAACATGCCGAATCAATACTAGAACAGGTTAATATTTACTTAATTCGAATTCAGGCAAATATTTCCCAGAATAAATTGACCAAAGCTATTGCGATCGCACAAGAGTTATTGCAACAGTTGGGTGTTAGTTTTCCGGAAACAATTACCCATAAAGAAATTCAAAATACGATTGCAGATATTGATAAACTAATCGACGGTCGAAAAATTGAAGATTTTGCTCATCTTCCAGTCATGAGCGAGCAAGAAAAAATAGCTATTGTTAGGGTTGCTAATAGTGTCATACCTATTGCTTGTATCTGTGGTTCTCCTTTGTATCCATTACTAGTTGTACTGTCAGTCAAACTATCGATTCAATATGGGAATATATCAGCTTCATCTGTTGCCTATGCTAGCTATGGCATTATTGCTTGTACACTCAAACAGGATGTTGATACAGGAGTAAAATTTGGTCAGTTAGCTCTTCAGGTTTTCTCGCAACTGGATGCTAAAGCCATCAAACCTGCGATATTTAATGCAATGGGGTTATTTATCCTACACCGTAAATCCCATCTTAAAGAAACATTACCGCTTCTGCAAGAGGGTTACAAAGTTGCACTCGAAGTTGGAAACCAGGAAATGGCAGGATATAATGCCAAAGCTATTTGTTTTCATTCTTTTTGGTGCAGTCAAACCCTTGGAGACCTAGAGCAAGAAACTCGCGCTTACTGCAATGGTTTGGTGAAATTGAATCAATTAGCTACTGCTGGTTGGTGTCAAATTTATTGGCAAACTATTTTAAATTTGTTGGGTCGTGGAGGACAGACAGCGAATATTTTGTCTGGAGAAGCCCTCCAAGAAGGAGAATTTTTACCTCTGCTAGTAGAAGCCCATGACTTTTTTGGATTATTTATATTCAATTTATACAAACTGATGCTTTGTTATTTGTTTGGGGAAATTGAAGCTGCTCAAAATCATGCAATTGAAGTCAGGCGCTATTTACTTGCTGCAGTTGGAATGGTTGCGGAACCAGCGTTTTATTTCTATGATTCTTTGAGTATTTTAGCTACTTTAAGTTCAGAATTGGAACATAAACCAGAGGTGTTTGTGCAGATAGAAGAAAATCAGACCCAATTGCATCAACAATGGGCACGCTATGCTCCTATGAATCACCAACATAAGGTAGATTTGGTAGAAGCAGAAAAATGCCGAGTCTTAGGACAAAAAGCAGAAGCGATTGATTTATATGACAAAGCAATATCCGGAGCTAAAGCCAATCACTACCTTCAGGAAGAAGCAATAGCTAAAGAGTTGGCGGCTAAATTTTACCTCGACTGGGGTAAAGAGAGAATAGCTGCAGATTATATGCAAGAAGCTTACTATTCCTATGCTCTTTGGGGAGCTAAAGCCAAAACTGATGACTTAGAAAAATGCTATCCCCAATTACTTGTCCCCATATTACGAAAGCAACATAATCAAATTAGATCGAGTGAAGCTACTTTCGAGCAGGGTAATCTATCTTCTTTTATCAATCAAACTCTTCAAACAACCTATTCAAGCAGTAGCACTATTTCCCAAGCTCTAGATTTTGCTACAGTGCTTAAAGCTTCACAAGCATTATCAAGTGAAATTCATACAGAAAAATTAATTTCTAAGTTAATGCAAGTGGTAATGGAAAATGCTGGGGCGCTCAAATCTGCTTTAATATTGCTCAAAGATAGCACTGCTATTCTCAAAGCATTAGCTACCCCTGAGCGGGGTGTAGAATTAGTAAACATACCATATCAAGAAAGTACAGATATTCCTACGACAGTACTTAACAATGTCAAACGTAGCTTAAAAATAGTGGTATTAGATGATGCTATACAACAAAACGATTTTTTGGCTGATTCATACTTAAGACAGCAACAACCTAAGAGTCTACTTTGTATGCCAATTTTGAATCAAAGTAAATTAATTGGGTTGTTATATCTAGAAAATAAATTAACTACTGGCGCATTTACACGGGATCGTGTTTCAGTTTTGAATTTGCTTATAACCCAAGTAGCAATTTCCCTAGAAAATGCCCAACTTTATGGCAAATTAGAAGACTATTCCCATACCTTAGAACAAAAAGTTAGCCAGCGTACCCTTCAACTAACACAAAAAGCAACTGAATTAGAGTCTACCCTAGAAAAACTTTACTCGACTCAAGCCCAACTTATTCAAGCTGAAAAAATGTCTGGTTTGGGGCAATTAGTTGCTGGTATTGCTCACGAAATTAATAATCCGATCAACTTTATTTACGGTAATCTGACCCCAGCAACTGAATATGTAGAGTCATTAATTGAATTAATTCATTTGTACCAAATATCCTATCCTCAGCCTTTACCAACCATTCAATCAAAAATTGCAGATATAGAACTGGATTTTTTGATTGATGATTTACCAAAACTGCTTGCTTCGATGGGAATAGGGGCACGGCGTATCAGTGAAATTGTTCTTTCATTGCGGAACTTTTCTCGCTTAGATGAAGCAGAAATGAAACCCGTCGACATTCACTCCGGAATTGATAGCACTCTTTTAATTCTGCAACATCAATTTACTTCAAATTCCCAACATGCAGAAATTGAAATCATTAAAAAGTACAAGCAAATTCCAAGAGTATACTGTTATGCTTCTGAATTAAATCAAGTATTTATGCATGTTATCAGTAATGCAATAGGTGCTTTGCTCCAAAAAATGGAGAATACCTCAAACTTTGATAAACCAAGAATTACTATTTGCACTTCACTTAAGGAGGACAGTAAGGTATTAATTAGTATTGCTGACAATGGTATTGGTATAAATAAGGCTATTTTAAATAAAATATTCGATCCATTTTTTACTACAAAGCCTGTTGGTAATGGCAAGGGTTTAGGACTATCAATTAGCTATTCAATTGTGGTAGAAAAACATGGTGGTAATTTGAGTTGTATTTCATCACCTTCAGAGGGAACAGAGTTTCTAATTGAGTTACCTCTCAAACAATAAAATACACAAACATATTTAATTTAATTTAATTTAATTTAAGCTTTTGGTAAATAAACCAAAATTGGATTAGCACAATTAACAGAATTACTTCCAATAATACCAATAATAATCGATGAAATATCAAATCATTTAGCCAAAAAATGTAAGTTTTTATGGGTAAAAATTTATGAATCGTTCTAAAAAAATATCTTTGCGACTATTGCTAGTTTTACCCTTTATTCTCCAAGTTTTCGCTGCCGTGACATTAACGGGGTGGTTATCCCTCAGAAATGGACAAAAGGCAGTTAATGAAGTTGCAGGTCAACTCAGAACTGAAGTAAGCGATCGCATTAAGCAAAGAGTTTTTACTTACCTCAACGATCCCCATCTGGTTAATGCTGTGATTGCTGAGGCTATGGAAGAAGGTCTGGTAGATATTAAAGATTTACCTGCCCTAGAGCGATATTTCTGGCGATTGGTAGATAAAAGAATTGTTAATTATCTTCAGTTTGGTAGTGCAGAAGGAAATGTTGTTGCAGTTGAACGCTGGAAAGATAATAAATTAGTAGCTAGATATCGAGATCCTTCCACTGCGCCGATTCGCGAGGTATACAGCCTCGATAGCAAAGGAAACCGTATCAAACTGATAAAGTCTAAAAAATACGATCCTCGAACTCGTCCATGGTACATCAGTACAGTTAAAGCTAACGGTCCTTTTTGGAGTCCATTTTATTCACGAGCAGCAACAAAAACTAAGGATCCTGTAGTTGCAACTTCACCTACTCACCCTATTTATGATAAATCTGGAAAACTGTTAGGGATTGTTCATAATCTCTTTGAAGTTGGTCAAATACGTGATTTTTTAGCAAGTATCAAAATTGGTCGTAGGGGACAAACCATTATTATTGAAAGAAATGGCAATATGGTTGCTAGTTCAAAGATTAAACAACCATATATTGTAAAGGGTAAGAAAGTTGGCAGAATAAACGCTGTAGATTCCAAAGATCCTATTATTAGCGCTACAGCTAAGTATTTATTTCAATACTTTGGTAACCTTAAAAATATCCAAAAAAGTCACCAATTAGAATTTGATTTTCAAGGTGAACGTCAGTTTATTGAGATATTACCTATTAATGATGGGCGAGGTATTGATTGGCTGAGTGTGGTTGTTGTTCCTGAATCTGATTTTATGGAACAAATTAATGCTAATACACGTACGACCATTTTATTGTGTTTTGCTGCTCTGGCTGTTGCCAGTATCTTGGGTATTTTTACTTCACGTTGGATTACAAAACCGATTTTGATCTTGAGTCAAGCTTCAGAAGCGATCGCTGCAGGTAAGCTAGATCAAAATGTTGGTAAATCCCAAGTCAACGAGATTGACATATTAGCCCAGTCTTTCAATCGCATGGCAAGCCAATTGAAATCTGCGTTTAGTGAACTGCACCACAGCAAGGAAGTGTTAGAACAACGGGTCGAAAAACGCACTCAAGAATTAAAAATAGCTAAAGAATCCGCAGATGCAGCCAACCAAGCAAAGAGCGAATTCCTTGCCAATATGAGTCATGAGCTGCGAACTCCTCTCAACGGTATTTTAGGCTATGCCCAAATTCTTAGTCGTGTCAAAACTTTTTCTGAAAAGGAACGGCATGGTGTCGGTATTATCCAACAATGTGGTACACATTTGCTGACTCTGATTAACGATATCCTCGACCTTTCTAAAATCGAAGCCCGTAAGTTGGAGGTTATTCCTAAAGCACTATACTTTCCCTCTTTACTCCAAGGTGTTGTGGAAATTTGTCGGATCCGAGCTGAGCAGAAAGGGATAGATTTTATCTATCAGCCAGATCCTAATCTACCTGAGGGAATTTACACCGATGAAAAACGATTACGTCAGGTGTTAATTAATCTTTTGAGTAATGCAATAAAGTTTACCCATCAAGGTTCCGTGAGCTTCAAAGTCGAAATAACTCAAAAACTCGAAACTAATTCACAGTATATTAACTTTCAAGTTGAGGATACGGGAGTAGGAATCTCCTCTAGCGAGCTAGAACAAATATTCCGACCATTTGAACAAGTTGGTGAGCGGTGTTCTCGCTCAGAGGGTACAGGTCTTGGTTTAGCCATTAGTCAAAGAATCGTTGAATTGATGGGTAGTAAAATTCAAGTTACTAGCCAAGTTGGAGTTGGTAGTAGTTTTAACTTTGAAATTGGCTTAAAACTTGCTGAAAATTGGACACAGCAACTGTCAATTAACCGCAGTCAAAAAATCATAGGTTATAACGGATCGCCTCGTCATTTACTAATTGTTGATGACAGATGGGAAAATCGTTCAGTTTTGATGGAATTACTCAAGCCACTGGGATTTGAAATTAGTGAAGCAGAAAATGGTAGAGAAGCTTTGGTTAAAGCTAAACAGCAGCAATTTGATTTGATTATAACTGACATCATGATGCCAGTAATGGATGGTTTTGAGATGCTCAAGCAATTACGTAATGATGAAGATATCAAACATTTAACTGTGATTGTTTCTTCAGCATCGGTATCAGAATCGGATCAAAATAAAAGCTTAGATGCAGGTGGTGATGATTTCATACCTAAACCTGTTAATGCTGAAGATTTATTTTCGTTATTATCTAAGCATCTCCAATTAAATTGGATCTATGAGGAAAATGAGGTGGAATTCAATTCTATCATCAGCGAAGATGAAGATGATGATGCACTACTTACTGCACCTCCATCGGAGGATTTACAAATACTACTAGATTTAGTCCAAAATGGTTTGTTGCTTAAATTAAGTAAAACTGCCGAACAAATGGGAAAAAATAGCGATCGCTATTTGCCATTTACAAAAAAAATTGCAGAGTTAGCTAAGCAATTTCAAGTAGAAAAACTTGAGATATTATTACAGAAATATATTAACTTGGAAAAATCCTAAAGCTATTCTAATTCAAAATATCAGGGGTTTACTTATAATTTTATCGGGAGTAATAAGATTCAATTTCTGGCTATTGTTAGCAGTTATGTAGTTTATGGGAACAATTAGAGAGTATAGCAACCCTAAATGAATCATGAATGAAATTTTAGTATTAGTAACAAATAGTACTATTATCTTACTCAGTAGCTAATAAGGAGTGAGATAATAGTACTAAATATTTATATATTATTATTTCTCACAAATGATTTAGGATTACTATATAAAGTTGTAAAACTATTGAATAAAATTGAATATAATAAAACCGAAAACTTATTTTAAAATCAAAAAATTAAAAAACAAGCTTATTATAAATAAACTTATTTCAAAGCAAATTTATATTTAATAACTCTTAAATTTATCTAAATTATGACTACAGAATTAATAGAATCAACTGGACTGATATTGATAGTTGATGATATTCCGACTAATCTAGATGTCCTTTCTGAAACCCTCAGTGCGGTGGGCTACGATGTGGCGATCGCTATTAGTGGACAGCGAGCCCTGAAACAATTAGAGCGTAAATTACCAGACTTAATTTTACTGGATATAAAAATGCCTGATATGGATGGTTTTGAAATCTGTGAAAAAATCAAAGCAAATCCCAGAACATCTAATATTCCTGTTATTTTTATGACAGCTTTAACGGACCTAGAGAGCAAAATGAAAGGATTTCAACTAGGGGCGTTAGACTATATTACCAAGCCATTTCAAGAACAAGAAGTATTTGCCAGAATCAAAACTCATCTACAGTTAAGAAGACTAACTCAAGACTTAGAAAAACAAGTTGCTCTTAAGGTCGTTTCATTACAGCAAGCCAAGCAAGCAGCAGAAGAAGCGAATATTGCCAAGAGCCAATTTCTTGCTAACATGAGTCACGAACTTCGTACTCCCCTCAACGCAATTTTAGGGATGACTGAAGGACTACAGGAGGGAGTTTTTGGTGAAATTAATCAGCAACAAATCAAAGCTCTACAAACTATAGAACGTAGTGGCTCCCATCTCCTGGAGTTAATTAATGAAATTCTCGATGTTGCTAAAATTGAGTCGGGTCAGCTAGAGCTAGATTTGACACCCACAGCTATAGGTCCACTATGCCAATCAAGTCTGACTTTTATCAAACAACAAGCTCTAAAAAAATCCATCCAATTGGAAATTAAACAATCCTTTCATTTACCTGAAATATCCGCAGACCAACGACGTATCCGTCAAGTATTAATCAATCTCCTTAGTAATGCAGTCAAGTTTACTTCGGAAGGGGGACGCATTACATTAGAGGTTAGTCTTCATCAGGGTATTGCTGACCCATATATGGCCAATTCCTTGCCTCAAACTTACTTACGAATAGCAGTAATTGATACAGGTATTGGTATTGCCCCAGAACATATCAAGAAATTATTTCAGCCTTTCGTTCAAATCGATAGCGCTTTAAATCGAAAATATGACGGAACAGGCTTGGGTCTTGCACTTGTTAAACGCATTGTTGAACTTCATGGAGGACATGTGGGAGTAACTAGTGAGGTGGGAATTGGTAGTTGTTTTACACTCGACCTACCCTGTAATAACACTTCTATACAATCTTTTACTAATCTAGAAAATTCTAACAGTAGTAGTTTAGGATTCCGCCAGCCCGAAGAGGAACTATCTTCCTTAATTTTGTTAGCTGAAGATAATGAAGCGAATATTAATACTATTGCCAGTTATCTAAAAGCTAAGGGTTATCGCCTTGTTTTGGCAAGAAACGGACGGGAAGCAGTTACTTTAGCCCGTTCGGAAGTCCCAAATTTGATTCTGATGGATATTCAAATGCCAGAAATGGACGGTCTAGAAGCTATGGAACATATTCGTTGCGAACCCGATCTAATCGATGTACCAATTATTGCTCTCACAGCCTTAGCCATGAACGGCGATCGAGAACGCTGTCTCGCTGCTGGAGCCAATGATTATCTCAGTAAACCCATCAAGTTGAAAAATCTCCTCAACAGCATTCAGCAATTGTTATCAAGTAATTAATTGAATATGGAAAAGCAACTTCTAGTAGGTAATTGGATATGAAAATTAAAAACAAGATTATCTACGGTTACGCACTTGCTTTGGGAATAGCTGTCTTGGGAACAGGAACGGGATTATTCGTAGGTAACTATTATCAACAACAAGCATTACGAGAACGACAAAATGCTTCTCAGCAAAGAAAGCTTCTGAGTACATTGGAAGTCGATATTTTATATAATCGTCCAACTAAGCAACTGGTACCCCATCTAAAAAAACCTCAAGCTTTTCATCGGGAAGGTATGAAGCTTATTCAACGAATTGATAAAATTCAGAACACCTTGGCTATCTACAATCAATTCGGAAAATCTTCTACTCTAAAAGGTTTACAACCACTACTTGATGATTATGCAATAACTGTTGAAAAGTTTGCACAGCAATTACGATATTTTGTTCCCAAGGTTAATACCTTATTACTTGCTTCACCAAATAATAGCCAAAAAGCAGAAAAAAATGTCTTAAATTTGGTAAAAAGTAAGGAATTTACAGATTTTATTGAATTTCCCGATCGATTAACAGAGTTTTATGAATTAGCGGAAAAACAGGAAAATACTGCTGAAATTAGTTTGCTAAAAGCTGAAGCAATTCGTACTCAAATTATTATTGCAGGTTTGAGCATCTCAATTGCGATCGCTATTTTCCTTGCCTTACATATTAGTAGAACGATAGCTCAACCAATTCAAACTTTAAATAAAATCGCCTTACAAGTCACAAGAGAAGCTAACTTTGATCTGCAAGCACCCATTGAGACCAAAGATGAAGTTGGATTATTAGCTTCTTCCTTTAATCAACTGATTCATTGTGTCAACCAACTTTTACAGGAACAGCAAATCTATACCAAAAAACTCGAACAAGCAAAAGAGAGCGCCGATGAAGCTAATCAAGCTAAGAGCGAATTTTTAGCTAATATGAGTCACGAGCTTCGTACTCCCCTCAATGGTATTTTAGGTTATGCACAAATTCTTCGTCGTTCTAAAGCAGTAAAAGAAAAAGAACGTCATGGCGTTCAAATAATTTATCAATGTGGCTCCCATTTGCTGACATTAATTAATGATATTTTAGATTTATCCAAAATCGAAGCTCGCAAACTAGACCTTGAACTCAAACAAATTCACCTTCCCTCTTTCTTGCAAGGAGTTGTGGAAATTTTTCGCGTGCGCTCTGATAAAAAAGGTATTGAATTTATTTACCAACCCGATGATAACTTGCCCACAAGTATCTTAGGAGACGAAAAACGACTGCGCCAGGTATTAATAAATCTTTTAAGCAACGCCATCAAATTTACTACGAAAGGTAGTGTAACATTTACAGTTGAGCTTGTGGATAGATGTGCAGGAGAAACACAACAACCTATCGCCTCGATTCGGTTTCAAGTGGAAGATACGGGAATTGGTATAGCTCCTTATGAACTAGAACAAATCTTTCAGCCTTTTGAGCAAGTCGGCGATAAAAAACGTCGTGCAGAGGGTACAGGTTTAGGTTTGGCGATTAGTCAAAGAATCATTGAACTAATGAATAGCAAAATTCAAGTTCAGAGTGAATTAGGTGTAGGTAGTAATTTTAACTTTGAAGTGGGCTTAGCAATTTTTCATGACTGGGAACAACAGATTTCAGTAAGCAATGGGCTACAAATTATTGGTTATGAAGGTCCACCTTACCATCTTTTAATTGTTGATGACCGATGGGAGAATCGCTCAGTGTTGGTGGAGTTACTAAAACCCCTTGGCTTTGAGGTTACCGAAGCAGAAAACGGTCAAGAAGCATTAATGAAAGCTAGACGACAACGTTTTGATTTAATACTAACTGACATTATGATGCCGGTAATGAATGGCTTTGAAATGCTAAAACATTTACGCAGTGAAGATAGTATTAAAGATTTAACTGTCATTATCTCATCAGCATCGGTCTCAGATATGGATAGACAGATGAGCTTAGATGCAGGTGGTAATGATTTTCTACCCAAACCAATCCATACAGAGGATTTATTGACCCTGCTGTCTCAACACTTACGGTTGAATTGGATACATAGTAAAGATGAGAGATATTATACTGCTATTTTCAGTAAAGATGATGATGAGCTAATTGTACCTCCCTCTGAAGATTTACAAATATTATTAGAGTTAGCACAAGATGGTTTGCTATTGAAGCTAGGGAAAATGGTTGACCAAATAGGTCAAAAGAGCGAACGCTATTTACCTTTTACTGAGAAAGTTTCGGAGCTAGCAAAGGAATTTGAAGCAGATAAAATCGAGATACTTATTCAAAAATATCTTTCCCTTGAAAAACCTTTAAATTCTCTCAAATCATGAACACAGAATTGATAGGGCTTATCTAGTTGCTATTAATTGCAAGTATCTATTTTATGTACCTAAATCTTATATAAAAGTTTTGTTCATATATTTTTTATAGGTTTTGTCCGTAAATACTATTTAAAAATACAAGTTAAATACTTTTAGTAATTCAGGATTATAACTCATGGAAAAACCATCTATTTTAGTTATTGACGATGAACCTGATAATTTTGATGTTATCGAAACCCTCTTGAGTGTCAGTATTGATAATGACAAAGCCTCTTTGATAAGTAATCAAGGCTACGATCTAAATTATGCTGCCAGCGGACAAGAAGCGATTGCATCTTTAGACACATTCCAGCCCGATCTGATTTTATTGGATGTAATGATGCCAGGTATGGATGGTATTGAAGTTTGCCAAAGAATAAAAACGATGTCTAAATGGCAAGCAACTCCCATAATTATGGTTACTGCTCTGACTGCTAAAGCAGACTTAGCTCACTGCTTAAAATCGGGTGCAGATGACTTCATTAGTAAACCAGTAAATCCTCTTGAACTACGTGCTAGAGTTCAGTCCATGTTAAGGATTAAACAACAGCATGACGAACTGCAAAACTTACTTAAATTTCGAGAAGATATGGCGAACATGATGGTCCACGATCTACGAAGTCCGCTTACTTCTATTTTATTTGGTTTGGAACTTCTCAAAAATCCACTATATCCTCAGGAACAACATAAGTATCAAATAAATCAAATTCATTCTTCGGCGCGAGCATTGCAAGCATTAATTGATGATTTGCTCAAAGTTGCTCTGTTAGAATCGGGTAAAATTTGTTTAAAGCGTAAAAAAGTTAATATCTATAATCTCGTACAGTCTGCTATTTCAAATTTTAAAGCGATCGCATCTCAAAAAAATCAGTTACTAGTTAGTCAATTGCTAGATAAATCTAATCAGGAAGTCTCTGTTGATTTTGCTATGATGCATCGAACATTAGATAATCTTCTATCAAATGCTATTAAGTTTTCTCCACACAACAGCAAAATTGTAGTGAATGTGGAATTCCCTAATTCTAACAATTGCAGAATTCAGGTTATTGACTCTGGACCAGGTGTTCCTGATGGTTTATCCCAAAAGATTTTTGATAAATATGAGGTCGGTAATTTAATGTCAGGTGTTTCTCAAATAGGATTGGGTTTAGCCTTTTGTAAAATGGTTGTTGAAGCCCATGGAGGTAATATTTGTGTAAAAAACAATCAACCACAAGGAGCTATTTTTGAAATTAGTTTAGCGGCATAGTAGCATTGACTACCATATAAATGGATTAACTTGATATTGATTAAACCTGCTAACGTGTTTATGCTTAACTCATTAACAGGTTTATGGGATGAGTTTTTTAATTTTAGAGTTGTCTGATGCACTAGAAATTTATTTGAGAATTTTCGTCTTCTGGATTAGCTTAACCAATTGCTTTAAGCTCAGATACAACAAATACGTATCTCTTACCAGTTTCAACTCCCTCTACTAATTTGAAACTACCAACAACAGAAACATTTGCATCTTCATTAAATTTATCTTCTAGATTGTTTGTTTTCAGATCTAGTTCGATAGTCGATTCTAAGCCATATCCTGTTGTCTCTCCACCTATTGCGAACAATCTGACTAGGTTTCCTGATAATTTCACTTCTTCTGCAGACATTTTAAATTTTCCCATTTTCTTAGTCTCCTTTTATGTGAATATTTCTAAGGGTATTCATTAAACACTTAAGCGTCTTGGTCCGGGCTCAAACAGATTAGCAACTTTAAAAGATGCTGCACCAATTTCCTTGAGAGAGAAAACAATATCAACGCTGTGTGGAACAACTCGACAAAAATCGGGTTTCACACGGACGAAGGTAACGATTGGAGGAGATGATTCTTGGAGTTGGATTTTGAAGTCGCTTTTGTCGGTGCAACCAGTACTAGTCACTGTAATAGTTGCAGTAGTGTCGGTGAGAACAAGTCCATGTAGAGTTTCAGTCATTTGATTTTCTCCTTAGTAAAAAAGATAGAGCCTGTTGTTGAAAAAAATCCTGGTATCAGGATTCGACTTTTTGAGCAGTTCCATAAAGAAAGATTGATTGATACTGCTGTAGTTGTCCTGTGGTGTTAGTAGGAATAAAACCTGGACGCTGAGATAGGATTGCCAAGGTTGTAATACTACTTGTCAAAGATTTTTCGGGTAAGTTAATCGTTGGTAGTAATAGGGTCAAACTTTCAAAACCTTCATCTGCTAAATTACTTTTTAGTGTGACTGTAACACTCTGACCGAGGTTAGTCTCCTCGCTTCGAATCTCCTCTCCTTTGAAGGAAAGAGTTTTATCGTTTTGAGAATAGGTTAATAGTGGGACTCCAGCAATACTAGTTGCAGAATAGCTGATTTTTGTATTGTAGCCAGTCAGTTCAAAGAGGTTGGGTTGTAAGATATTGTTTTGCTGATTCATGACGGTTCTCCGTCGTTAACGGAGTTTAGAGTATATTTAGCAACACATTTAGCACCTGTAGCGCAGATACAGCGTATTCTTTTTCACGCTGTCTCTATCGGATAGTTTGATTTTTTGTTTGTCCAGTTTAGAAACGAATCGAGAAAAACTAGGGAAGTTAAGAAAGTTAAAAGTTAAGAAAATGGAAATCTTATAGCGCTACGCGCAAGTAAAAAGTAAAAAGTCAGTCTAAGGCTATCACCTCGCTCCGCTAACGTAGCGTGTCCGTAGGACATAAGCCTAATACGTATGGATTTTAGGGTTAATATATGTCCTAACGTAACTTCGTAGTGCTATGCTGCCATAATTTCTGTTCGATAAATAATCCCCACACCACAGATAAATAAAAAGGTTTGGTAAAAAGGTTCACCAAACCAATATTGTTGATATTGCGGCCAAATGCTTGGGTCACTCATTCATAGTTGTTGGTAGTTTGAACTTAGGCAGTTAAGATCGAGAACGGTGTTGGTCTGTCGGTTCTAACTGCTCAAATTTTTTGTTGATTTCCAACTCTTGAGCGCTACAAATAGCTTCTAAATCTATTACTCGTTCCTGTATTGTTCGAAACTTATTGGTTAATTCGTCAATTTCTCCTTTCTGCCGACTTCCACTACGCCAAGCTACTACCGTAGATATGCTAGCCCCTAAAATAACAAATATTGGCAGTATGATAGCGTCGTCTGTCATGTCTATCATCGGAATGCAAACAGCCATCATTGCTGTTGCACAGCCCCAAATAATAGCAACGGTAGCAATTAAGGCGCTATTTCCTCCTGATTGACGTTTCAGATTCATGATGTAAATTATTTTTGTTTTATTTATTATTGTAAAAATTTTATCTGAGACTTACGTCAAGGGGTCAATAACTTTTTTCTCTGATTTACTGTCCTTTGAATCTATTACAGTATTTCATAATGTCGCAGCTTGAAAAATTTGCTCGACAGTTAAATGGCGAATTCTTCAAATGTTAGTGTTTTAGGTAATGTTTGGGTCATGGGTAAGAGTGTTTTTTAATAATTCTAGAATCTTTCATAGCTGGAAACTTATAATATTGGGCTGAAATTTACAATTCCAGGTGGGATAAAGGTTATCAGAATTAACTTGTGTTTTGGCTTTTGTTAAAGATGTTGGTAGTGACAAGCTTTACTCATGAGGGCTTGGGTAAATACATGACAAGTAAAAATTAAATTGCCCAAGCTCCTCCAATTATGCATCATCCATTAGCTCGTCAGTACCAGCTATCGCTTCAGGAAAGGAATTATTCCTTCTAAATTCCTTCATCTATTCCTATCTGATATGTGTGATATATTTATACTGGCAGCATTTTTGCTTTGCCAAAAATATCGAGGAGCAAACTCTCAGGATTGATTGAATTTCATCAACCCTAATTTTTGCTATTCAAATGAAAATGTCCGGTTTCCCGGACTAATCAACGTAAAAAAAATTGAAACTAAAAATGAAGCGAGATAAATTAATTATTCTCTTGCTGGTTATTGCTTTGTCCCCTATTGGCATTGCTCTTATTAATCCCAGCACGAATACTAGGTTATTGAAAATAGAAATCTTGAAACTTGTAAATGTCTACTATGAAGAAGGAGTGTGAAAATAAACATTTAAGGAGGAGTTTAACTTTAAACACTTTTTATCACAACTGTGTATCTGGTGGATGTCCACCACGCAACTTCATTAGACTATATAAGTATAGTCCAATGTATTAACAATCGTCAACAAATATACCTTGCATATGTTCAATAAGGTTAGGTTAGGTAATGCCCACATTGTTGGAGAATAAGGATTTTAGCTCTTATTTCTCTCAATAATTTTGTTATGAAATTTTGAAGTTGTGGCAACCATTTGTGCTTATAAATAATAGCAATGACGAAAATTGAATGATTCTGATAACTTGCAGCAATGTCATTTAGCCCAAATTTCCACCTTGAAATAAATTTCCAGGCTCATAGACTAAGTACGTTAAAACGCACTAAAACCCTTGCATAGTCTGATTTATCAGACTTTATTTATTAGCCTGGGATTTTAATCCAAGGCGGTTATTGAGAATGCTACAAGATATCGCATGATTTGGACTTTAAGGATAAAAGTTCCTCAAGCGGCTATTGGGGCGCTTCTAGCTTATGCAATGGGTGCTGGTACTGTTTACGCTGTAAGCAACAATTCCCAGAGACAAGAATCATTGCAAAGTCAAAAAATTGAGCAGATTATCTGTACTTAGGGAGAATCCCACGGCTGACAACCGTGGGAAGCATCAATCAAATCAGCAATGTGAATTGAATTCGTAATCTCAAATTAATCCAAATCTTTTCGTAATCTCAGATTACTTCCCATTACCATTACTATTACCGTTACCATCACCATTCATCGCCAAAACTCGGTCAGCTAACTTGTCAGGAACCTCTTGTAAATGGTCGTATTCCCAACTGAAAGAACCAACACCTAAAGTTTGCGATCGCAACTCGACGATAAAGTCTTGCATTTCGGCTTTGGGTAAATAAGCAGTAATGCTATCCCAACCTTGCCAATTTCCTACAGCTTCGTAACCCAAGATTTGTCCCCGTCTTCCACTTAATAGTTGGAGAACTTTTGAGGTAAATTCACTGGGAGTATTTACTTTAACTTGCAGAACCGGTTCAAGGAGGGTTGGCTTACATTTCGGCATTCCGGTTTGCATCGCGGCTCGCGCAGCTTGTTTAAATGCTTGTTCGGAACTATCTACACTGTGGTAAGAACCATTGGTGAGAGTTACCGCAACATCAACAACAGGAAAACCTAAAGGTCCATTGCTCAGGAATTCCCGTACACCTGTTTCCACTCCGGGAATATATTGTTTGGGAACTACACCACCAACGATAGTTTGTTTAAAATTAAAACCTTCGCCACGGGGGAGAGGTTTGATATCTAAATAGACATCGCCAAACTGTCCGTGACCGCCACTTTGGTGTTTGTAGCGACCGTGAATAGAATCAACGGGTTTGCGGATCGTTTCTTTGTAAGCAACTTGGGGCATATGTGTAGACATCGGTAAGTTATACTTACGCCGCAAACGGTCTAACGCAACTTGCAAATGAATTTCGCCCTGTCCCCAAAGAATAACTTCGTGGGTGTCGCCATGTTGTTCCCAAGCTAAAGATGGATCTTCTTCTAATAATTTACCGATCGCACTACTGAGTTTAACTTCATCTTTACGATGTTCGGGAGCGATCGCCAAAGCGTAAACAGGTCTAAGAGATTCAGCCTTGGGTAGTTCTTTTACAGATTCTTTATCAATAGATAGAGTATCGCCAGTGTAGATATTATCCAAGCGACTCAGAGCAACAATTTCTCCCGCTTCAGCTTTTCTGAGTAGCTTTTGTTGTTGTCCAGTGAGGCGATAAATTCCGCCAGCCCGAACGCCATTTAAAACCATCCCATCAGTTAAAGTTCCTCGCCAAACTCTAACTAAAGAAATTTTTCCACCTTGGGGAGTGTAGTAAGTTTTTAATACTTGGGCTATGGGAGTATTAACATTTTGCCCAAGTTGGCGACGTTGCGCAGTAGTTTCAGGTTCTGGGGCTTCTTGGATCAACGCTTCCAGTAGCGGGCGTACCCCATAATCCTGTTCTGCAACCCCGAAGAAAACCGGTACAACTAGATCTGCTCCTAATTCTAGTTTTAAGTCTTTAAGGATTTCCTCTTGGGGTGGTTCAATATCTTCTAAAAGTTTTTCAAGTAAATGGTCATCAAAATCTGCTAAGGCTTCTAACATATCTTCCCTAGCAGCGCGTTCTTCTGCTTTAAGTTCTTCCGGTAACGGGATCTGTTGTGCAGGTGCGCCGGAATGATATAAATACGCTTGTTCACTAACTAAATCTATAAAACCAGTCAGCGCCTCACCTTGCATAATTGGGTATTGATGGGGAACAAGGGGACGACTAGAAACTGTTTTGAGGGCGTTTAATACTTCAATAACATGATTATTTGCCCGATCCATTTTATTTACGAAGATAATATGGGGAATTTCCCAATCATCTAAGAATTTAAATAGGGGGGCTAAAGTCAGAACTCGGTCATTAGCGGGCTCGCAAACAACTATTGCAGCGTCAACTCCTATTAAAGCATTGTAGGTTTCTTGGGCAAACTCTACATTTCCCGGACAGTCAATAAAGGTAAAATTAGTGTCTTCATACTTGGTGCTAGCAGCGCTTACTTCTACGCTCATATTGCGAGCACGTGCTTCTGTGGAGCTATCTCCTACTGTATTACCTTCTTTACAGCTGCCTTTGCGGGAAATTGCTCCTGTAACAAATAGCAAACTTTCCAACAAGGTGGTTTTGCCACTTAAATAGGGACCGACAATTGCTACGTTACGCGAACCCGATTTGACTTTTTCTTGCATAAAACCTCCTTGGCGCATCACGCACAAACATTGGTTTTACCCCATCTATAATTTCAGGGATAAAATACTTTTGTTTGAGAACGATCTCGCTGTCATTTCTGAGATTATCTCGCTTTAATCTGAGATTATCTTGTTTTTTATCATTGCAGGTCAAAATCGTATTTTCTTGTAAGATTTACTGCAATCCCGGTTAAGTATTACAAATATTTTTATATAAAAATGAAGTTAGGGAATATTTTCGGCTGTATCAAAATCTAAGTATAGATAAATCAAAATTAAACTAAAACAAAACACACACCAAACTAAAACAATAACTATTGAGTCTAAACAACTATGCGATTACTACTTCATAAATATGAGTTTTATACTCGCTCTAGTTTTATCTTGTTCGGTGGTTTAATATCATTGGCAGCAGCTTTATATCCTAGTACTGCAATTTCTGCTTCTTTGCTGCAAACCTCAAATCTTAATCGCAATGCTGTTATCAAACCAAAAAATTTAGAAATATTAGAAATATCATTAGAAACAAGAAAAAAAATCGAGAAGCAAATCATAGCACAATATGTTGGAAGAAGTGCAGAAGATTTTCTCAACGAAGGGTTACAATTAATCCAAACACAACAGGTTCCACAAGCTATTCAGGCTTTTCGTAAAGCAACAGAACTCAACCCAGATTTAGCCCCAGCCCAATACAACTTAGGATTAGCATTGCGACAGTCAGGACAATTACAACCTGCAGCTACAGCCTTTTACAATGCGATCCAAGCAGATCCAAAATTTACTCTAGCCTATGCTAATTTGGGAGGAGCTTTATTGGAAGGAGGAAATTTTACTCAAGCAAATAGTTTCTTACAAAAGGCATTAGAACTAAATCCCAAAGAAGGTATTGCTCACTACAACTTAGGATTGTTATACAAACAACAAAGGGATTGTAAGCGTGCTATTTCAGCTTTTAGAAAGGCAATGAAGTATAGTAAAAAAGCTCCGGAGCCTGCATATCATACCGGTTTATGTTATCTACAACAGGGCAGAAAAAAAAGGGCAAGAAATTATTTCCGTCGGGCAATTAAAATCAATCCTCAGTATGCAGAAGCCCACTACAGTATGGGAAGTATGCTGTTTGACCAAGGTAAATTAGAAGATGCTTTAAAAGCATTTAGAAAATCGGCGGAAGCTAATAATAATTATGCTGATGCTTATTACGGAGCGGGGATGGTATTTATACGATTAAACCAATACCCCCAAGCTGCACAAGTGTTGCGATACGCAAGAGATTTATATGCAACGAACGGAAATAATCAATGGGCTCAGCGAGCAGGACAATTACTGGAACAAATACAAACTAATAACTCTCAACGCCGCTAATGGGTAATTATAATACTGTGAAAATCAAATAGATCGCGGCAAAATAAAGACATAATTAAATGTTTTGATTAGGGATATGGAGGAGGCTGGTGTGTTTCTTGATTTCATACAATGCATTTCCTTTTGTAACTGGTACCCTTCATGAAAAAGCGCAAGAAAAGTCGATTCATGTTTTGCGATCGCTGGATTGACAGAAATTGGATTGTTGGTAGTATGGAAACCTTTCAGGATTTAATTGTGATGGTTTTATGCGGCAGCATGTTTGCCGTGATGCTATTGCAATTGTGGGGGATTTTTCGTGCTTTATCCCAACCTCTTAATTACAAACAGGTGACGGCTCAAATCCTATTTATTCTGATTTTGGTGGAATTATTCCGACTACTTGTAGTTTATTTGCAAGAACACAGTATCGCGGTGGGGGTAGCAGTAGAAATTGCAATAGTTTCTTTGCTTAGGGAAGTTGTTGTACATGGAGCACTGGATATATCTTGGGTTCAAGCGTTATCAATCTCCGGTTTATTGTTTGTCTTGGGTGCATTACTCGTGGTATGTGCCAAAATACCACATATGGACTGTATGAGTGCTCAAACTAGGTTTTGTCCTTCTTTCCCACCGGAATCTGGTTCATCCCAACACAGAAATTCAGAATTACAGAAATCCAATCGCGAAGCTCTTAGGTAACAAAATAGAGTTTCGTTAAATGTGGGGGAAATTTTCCCCACTTTTTTGTCGAGTTATCAGTTATCAGTTATCAGTTATCAGTTAATGCGCTTGTAAACTTATACCAATTCAATAAATCATTGCAACAGATTACTCCGTAGAGACGCGTTAGCTGCTAACGCACACGCAATACTTACGGTAGACTTTGCTAGGCGCTAACGTTTATGGCTAACAAGTTTAACCAATAAATTACTCATTACTCATTACTCATTACTCAT
>JGI1201J43222_100111_pt1 | contig 30307 bp, 25 predicted proteins | sample MastesBC008_FD_43222 | JGI IMG/M metagenome (IMG submission 43222) | reverse complement strand
CTCTCATTCTAAAAAGGGGTAATTAACCCGGACTTAGTATTACTTTACCCTGGGCACAATTGTATCAAATCCATTAACATCGAAATTGTATATTTTGCACGCACATAGGCGCAGAACTTTTTAAATCACCTTTTAGAACATTCCAAAGTAAACGGGAAATATATCACATGCTTCATCACTCATAATTCATAACTCATTTAACTATCCATCACCTCATCTGCACTTAGGTAAATCAAACAATAATATCTCGTACTACTGTTATTAAATACACTTCATTTTTGAAGCTAATTATTATAATCTAAAGCCCTAGGACTTTAATTCAAAGTAAGTTATGGAACAGAAGTCGCAGGAGCCAGGGTTTAAGGGCGACATTCTTATCATTGATGATGAACTAGATAATCTACGAGTTTTATCTACAATTCTTGAATCTTCCGGGTATCAAGTCAGGCAGGCGACCAATGGAGATACTGGTATTAGAACAGCAAATTTGCAACTACCAGACCTAATTTTACTCGATATTCTGATGCCAGAAATTGATGGTTATCAAGTTTGTCAACAATTAAAAAGCAACTCCACTACCTTTAACATACCTATCATTTTCTTCAGCGCTTTAGGTATGGGAAATGACAAAGCAAAAGGATTTAGCGTCGGTGCAGTAGACTTTATCACTAAGCCCTTTCAAATTGAAGAAGTTTTAGCAAGAGTTGAACATCAACTTACGATTCGTAAACTACAAACTCAGTTAGAGAGAAAAAATCAGGAACTCAAGTTACAAAATAGTCGCTTACGTTCAGAAATTTATATTCGCGAGCAAACAGAAACAGAACTACGACGTTCTCAAGCTCAACTAAATGTAAGAAATCAAGAATTACAAACAGCACTGAGCAATCTTGAAAAGACTCAATGGCAATTAATTCAAAGTGAAAAAATGTCAAGTTTGGGAGAATTAGCTACCCAATTAGCACATGAAATTAACAATCCTCTAAATTCTATTTATAGGAATATAAAATATGTTTATGACTACGGTAAATCTTTGAAAAATATTATTGATATTTATACAAAAAGTTGTCAAAAAGAAAGTTGTTATTCTACAAATAAAGAAACTCTTAAAGTCATACAAAATCACGAGCTAAATTTTATCCTAGATGATTACTCTCAAGTCCTTAATTCCATGACAAAAGGAGCAAAAAAAATTGATAAAATTGTTTCCTCAATGCTATATTTTTCCCGCTGCAATAAAGGCGAATTTAATCAGGTAGATATTCACCAGGGGATAGATAGCATTTTGACAATTTTACAAAGTCGCTTGAATGCTCAAACAAACCGAAAAGCAATTCAAGTGAGACACAACTACAATAATGTTCCCTTAATTCAAGGTTGTAAGACTCAATTAAATCAGGTGTTCATGAAAATCTTAGACAATTCTATTGATGCTCTGGAAGAAAAGCTAGAAATTGCTGATGATAAATTTGTTCCCATAATTAACATTAGTACCAAATTTACAAAAGCGAAAATTCATCAATGTAACTCACAAAAATTATCTGATAAAGTAGTAGAGATTTGCATTACTGATAATGGAATTGGTGTTCCAGCAAAATATCAAAATCAAGTATTTGAACCTTTTTTTACTACCAAAAAATCTGAAAAAAAAGCTGGACTGGGTTTATCGTTAAGCTACTTGATCGTTGTCGAAAAACATCATGGTGAGTTAAAGTTTTGTTCCAAACCCACTCAAGAAACAGAAGTACTGATTCGATTACCTTTATCATATTCCTCTTCTGAGACCCTCCGGGAGACCAATCTCTAGAAAGCTTATCAGATAATAAATAGGGCTTACTGTTAAAAAATTCCTTTGCTGGGGGTAGGGAACAGGGGACACGGACTACCCCGCGCTAACACTCCGCTAATAGCCCCTTGGGTATAAAAACGCTGCGTATGTGCTATGCACACGCTATAGCTGCGCTACCTTACGGATCCGCTAACGTAATGACAATTATTTATCCGGAAATGATATGATGGAAATCTATTCGACTCTTAAATCATTTTGTAATTAAGATTTTTTGCAGATTTACTTACAGGTGTAGCAATCATTTTCATTCCTGCGGGTGCAGCTGAAGTGAAACCGCGACGTACTGGAGCAACCGGACGGCTATCGCGACGTGAAACTACATAATTTGACAAAATAGTAGCGATCGCAATTTTCATTTCATATAAAGCAAAAGCCATTCCGATACAGCGACGATTACCACCACCAAAAGGTAAAAATTCGTAGGGTGAAAATTGTCTTTCTAAAAATCTTTCTGGTTTAAATTTCTTCGGTTCTGGGTAAACTTCTTCGCGGTGGTGAGCCATATAAATACTAGGAATAATTCCTGTCCCTACGGGTAACTTATAACCCATAATTTCAATTGGAGATGTGACAAAACGTAAAACTCCGCTCATTACTATCGGGTGAATGCGTAAAGTTTCTTGGCAAACCGCAGTAAGATAAGGCAACTTGCTAATAATATTTGGGTCTAAATTATCCCCCTGTTCAGCTAATTCTTTAAGTAATTTCCCTTGCACATCTGGTAAATAATCAATCCAGTAAAATGCCCAGGATAAAGCTGAAGCAGTGGTTTCATGTCCTGCAATTAATAAAGTCATCAACTCGTCGTGTAAATCCTGGTCTGACATCGGTTGACCATCTTCATCACGAGCAGACATCATTAAGCTGAGAATATCTTGGCGGTCTCGATCAGATTCTACTCGACGTTCTTGAATTAACTCGTAAATTAACTCATCTATTTGTTGTAATTTGCGCTTCATTTGTCCCCAAGGACTCAAACCACCAAATTCTTTTTGCAAAAAACTAAAAAATAAACCAGCAGAAAGTAAAGGCGATCCAATCGACTCCAGGACAGAATTCAATAATTTAGCCAACTTTTGGGAACGTTTTCCCTCATCCAAACCAAATACAACCCTTAAAATAACCTGCAAAGCAATTTCTTGCATTGAACCCCTAATCTTAAAAGGTTTACCCATTTCCCATTGATTGCTGACTTGTTCGACAACATCACGGATAGTTTCCCCATAAGCCCGCATTCTTTCACCATGGAAGGGAGGAGCTAGCAATTGACGTTGACGACGATGCTCTTCCCCATCAAGCAAAATAATAGAGCGATCGCCCAAAAGAAATCTCAAGATTCTACTTGCACTTCTAAGATTGTTAGGATTTGTAGTGAATAGCTGCTCCAAAGCTTCCGGATGACTAATGTAGATGACAGCAGTATCGTTGTAAAATCCCCTAATTGCGAATGTATCCCCGTAAACTTTGGCAAAATCTTCTACATATTTAATTGGTTGAAACACAAACTTAAATCGCCGTAATAGCTTCGGCATATTTGGTCCATCAGGTAGGCTGTTGCTTGGTTTCATAATAAATATTTGAATGAGAAATTGGAGTGAGAATAGGATTCGATTCAGAATTAGTGATTCTAGCTTTATCTATTGTGGCAATTTTTTTCTTGGATGCTCTATTGGGCTTAAAATAATAATAGGACTCACGCAACCGGCACATTTTTCTTGTAGGGCGCATGATACTTGAAGTGAACTCGAAAGTATTAATAATAAATTTTTTAGTATTACGTACCACCGGTGTATTGTGACAATTGCGTAAGTCCTAAATAAGTAAGGACATATTAGTAATCAGTAATTAATAAATTAGTAATTACTAAGTATTTGGTCACCCGTAACGCGATATATTCAACCATAGAGCATTAAAATTAACCAGTGCCAAAAGTAATCGCGATCCTGAATGGAAAGGGTGGGGTAGGCAAAACAACGACCTCAGTTAATTTGGCTGCAATATTTGCAGAGAAAACAAAAGTACTTTTAGTAGATGCAGACATTCAAGCTTCTGCCACTTGGTGGGTCGAGCGGAGTGAGAATGGTATGAGTTTTGACTTATCCCAAGAGACCAATCCCCAATTATTAGGTCGTTTACGTAAAATAAAAGGTTACGATTTAGTAGTAGTCGATACGCCTCCGGCACTGCAATCGGAAGCATTAACAGCGGTAGTGAAAAGTGCAGATTACCTAGTTTTGCCTACACCTCCAGCACCGATGGATTTAACAGTTCTAATTGAAACAATTAGCCAAGCTGTTACTCCTGCAGGAGTACTTCATCGAGTGCTTTTAACTAAAGTAGACATGCGAAGTTTAAAGGAAGCACTAGAAGCCCAAAATACTCTGATGCAGTTGGGAATTTCCTCCTGCAAAGCCTTTGTCCGGATTTATAAAGCTCACGAACGCGCAGCGCTTGAAGGTGTCGCGATTACTCAATGGCGAGGAAAAAATGCTTGCGAGGCGGAATCTGATTACCGTCGCGTGGCTGATGAATTACAGCGTGATTGGAGAAAATAATGGCTAGGAAACGTCTTTCGGACTTGCTACAAGAAGAAACTAAAAAAGTTACTCAAATTGAAGATGCTGCTGCAATTGATGTTAAAGCTACCCCCGTTGATGCTTCTGCAGTAGAAGAGGAGAAAAAAGCAAATACTCCAGTAAGTAGTTCAAAAAGTACTAACTCAAAAAATTCCCATTCAAAAAATACTAAAAACACAAATACAAATCAGGCTGATTTAGAAGCTACCATCAAGGAACTAAAAGCAACTCTCGAGCAAGCTCATGAAAATGAAGCAACTTTCGAACATAAAATTAACGATTTGGAATCTGCATTATCCCAGCAAGAGGGATTAGCTTCTGAGTTAAAACAAGAACTTCAAGCAACCAAAAAATCAGCTGATTTAGAAGTTACAGTTCAAGAACTCCAACAAAAATTAGAACAAGCACAGCACAACGAAAAACTTTTGGAGCAGCGAATTAACGATTTAAGAACTGCGATCGCAGCTAAAGATGAATTAATGGAGAGGTTGAAAAAAGACCTACAGCAAGCGAAACAAGATGCGGTGAAACTTGCAGAGATCAATTCTGCCTTAAAAGAACAGATTAATCCTCCCAAACAGAGTAAGACTTACCAACAACCAAAACCACAACAAACACAACAAAAACAAAAGTCAGCAATTCAACCATCAAGACCAGCAGATTTGAGACCTCAACACTATCGTAAATCCCACCTAGTAAGAGATACTAGACCTGTTACGCGATCGCCAAAACCTAGCGGTCCTTCTTCTGAGGATTCTTCCGATAACTCTTCCCAAATGTGGTTACTTGACTAAGTCAGTTATCAGTTAACAGTGAACAGTTATCAGTGAGTAGGGAACAGGGAAAAGGGAACAGGTAACACAGACCATATAACTTTAAACCGGTAACTTATGGTAACTGATAACTGTAGCCCGTAAGGGCGTGGCGTCAGCCATAAACTGGTAACTGTAACTGTTAGCAAAGCGTGGGCGGTCTAGCGTAAGCGTACTGTAAGTATTGCTCATTAACTGTAGCCCGTAAGGGTGTGCGTAGCGTCAGCCATAAACTGGTAACTGAATAACTGAATAACTGATATATATATTAAAATCTGGAAAATCCCAAACGTCTATTTTGTCAGTTGTAAAATACGTACAATTACAAAACATATATCTGCTTTGTATTTATCTATTTACTAAACAGCTATCGACAGCAGGATTATATTATCGGTTAGACTTGAAATTTTAAACTTAAAGTTTTCATCGCTCATGTACAATTTTTTGCCTGTTGCTTATTTTAAAAATCAATTCGCACAGTTTGTTGACGCACAAGTTTCTATTGCGACCCATGCTTTACATTATGGGACAGGTGCATTTGGGGGATTGCGCGGTATCCCCAATCCACAAGATGCAACGCAAATCCTGCTGTTTAGATTAGACCGTCATTGTCAAAGATTAAGTCAAAGCGCAAAGCTATTACACTACGATTTACCAGCAACAAAAATTGAAAGTGTAATCATTGATTTTGTGAAGAAAAATCAACCTAATAAATCTTTTTATATTCGTCCTTTTATCTATACTTCTGATTTAGGAATTTCTCCAAGACTGCATAATGTAGAAAAAGACTTTGCAATTTATGGGATTGAATTAGGAGATTATTTATCACCAGAGGGAGTAAGTTGTAGAATTAGTTCTTGGCAACGACAAGCAGATGCAAGTTTCCCTTTACGTGGTAAGATATCGGGTGCTTATATTACTTCTTCACTTGCTAAAACAGAAGCAGTGGAATCGGGTTTTGATGAAGCAATTTTGATGAATTCCCAAGGAAAAGTTAGTGAAGCTTCGGGAATGAATATTTTTATTGTTAGAAATGGAAAAATTTTTACACCTGGATTCGACCAAGATATTCTGGAAGGAATTACCAGAGATAGTATTTTAATTATTGCAAATGATTTGGGAATAGAAGTAGTAGAAAGACCAATTGATAAATCGGAACTTTTAATTGCTGATGAGGTATTTCTCAGCGGAACGGCAGCTAAAATCAGTCCAGTTAATAGAATAGAAAATTACAAATTATCGCAGCAACGACCAATCACTGAAAAATTGCGTGAAAAACTAACTGCAATTACCGAAAATCGTGAGCCAAAATACAAAGATTGGGTATTCCCAATTTCAATTGCTTAATTTTTCTACCTGTCAGTTATCATATCAAGTTCGGTTAATTAGTTGAGTAGGTTAGTAAGAAAAATCATAACTTGTTTGTAATAGCGCTTTAGCGCTAAAGCGCTACTACGAGACAAATACAGATATTTTATATTTATTTACATAGTTTCATTTTTCTCGCCTACTTACTCAGTTAATTGGTTATGATTCTCGCAATTTATATAAAAGCCTGGAAACTGTTAATTAAGCTTTTTTAACAAGCATCTAACTCGCATTCTATGGCTGTTACAACTTCTTCAGGAGAAATGTTACTGTAAACAATTTTCATGAAACCTTCAAAATACGTATCCATAGAAGCAAAATTAGCCTCCATTAAACCCTGAAGCATAGTATGCTCAAAAATATGTATTCCCAAATTAACGCTTGTTTTATAACGTATTTCTCCAGTATCAAAGTTTAACTCAAAATTGCCCAGCATCATATCATAATTCACTCTGGCAATAAATTCAGCAATAGCTGGAAGTTTATAAGATTTGACTTTGTAGGGAAAAACGGAATACAAAACAAGTTGACGTTCTATTTCTTTACTGTAAGCATAACAGGTCCATTCCCCATTAGTTCCTTTTACTCGGAACCACAAAATAGTAACATCTTCTGCTTTTGCAAATTGTAAATTATTGGCTTGCAGAAAACTAGTAATTATATTAAATATTGGCGCATTTCGACTTTCTTGCTGTTCGGAGATACTTGTCTGAGTATTTTCCAGTTGTTCGGATAAATCAACTATTTGATTGACTGTTTGTTCAGTACTCATATTGATGAATATTGGTGGTGTTGATTGGGAACAATACCAAAAAGTCAGATGCCAAAAGTTAGTAATTTGTCAAGTATTAATTGGTCGAGCAAAATTATTTAGATATAATTTTTGATAGAAAAATATCAAATTAATTTTGCATAATTACTTAAAATGAATGACTAATATAGTTAGTAGTAGACTTTTATTTTTTAACGTTCGTAATACCCTTGATTGAGTAAAGGTAAGAATTGCAACTCACAACATACTTTCAATACATTGAATTTTAGAATACGATAATTGGATAGAAAAATTAATTGACCGGTATCAGAATTTTTATGGGATATATTAATTTATATCCATGAATCAAACTTACATAAATTGATATCCTTCCTATAAAACAAGGAATATTCTATCTTTCGATAAAGATAGGGAATAAGCTGTTGTGCATTTTGAATGCACAACAGCAAGTCAAAAGTCAAAAATCAAAAGTCAAAAGTGAAGAAAGTTTGAGACTTTGCTATCGAATAGAATAATGTACAAATTAGATGCGTAACAGCTTAAGCCTAATTTCTATTTTTTGTACAATAAGAAAACAATCAATTACTTACTTACAATTAAATATTCGGCTCTTACTTTTCCAAGCACTATTCCCTGTTTACCAATTTATCCTTGATTTGCAATATATTGCTGTATTGCATTTTGCTTTGATTTAAATTATTCCTTGTCAAGGAGTGTTTTTATCATTTATTTTTCGTCAACGTTCTGTTTTTCCAAACACATCAACTTCATGTTCTAAAGCGTCTTCCATGTCATTTACATAACCACATTTCACATCAGCAAAAGAATCGCAATATGTTACATAGGGCTTAATATCTAATACGGGTGTTTGGTCCAGTAGATCGATTCCTTCCACATGTAAGACCAAACCTTCTACCTTGATAAGTTTAGGTGCGCTAATCCCAATGGGATTAGGACGATGTGGAGCTCGAGTAGCCAAAGTTCCTCGGCGAATTCTTGGACCGCGCGGAGGTAAAACGGTCGGGTTCCAGTGTTTATTGAGGTGTAACCATGAAATTACCCAAATACGTTCAAAACCATCCATATCTTTCAATGCGATCGAAGGTATAACATCGGGAAACATTTCAATTTGTGCGATCGCTGGCTGATAATTAGATGGTGCAGATCTAAGCTCCGATTGTCGTGGTGTACCGTATCTTTCTTTGTAGGGAGAATGTACTACACCGATGGGGCGCAAAGTAATATCTTCGGGGAAGGAAATAGATTGAACGTAGTCTTTTGGGGGTAGTTTGGGCATAAATACTATTTTGAATTGACTGCTTGCTTTAATTTTTCACAAGCTGCTTCAATTGAATCAATACTTCCAGGATTGATTAAACCATGGTAATCAAAAATGTAAACGCGCTTATTCTGAGTTGCTTGTAATTCACTCCAGAAAGATTGTTTTTGAAAAGATTTTAGCAGTTCTGTTTCATCTTGTCCTGATGGCGGATTAATAATAAATAATGTATCCGGGTTCTGTTGCAGGATTTTTTCCGCTGAGAGGGTTACGTAACCAGCGATTGGACTTTTACTTTGTAAATCTGCTGCTACATTTTTCACTTGAAATTTTGTCAGTAGATCGCCTGCCCAACTATTTTTATTTGGGCTTAAAATTGGTTGCGTGCTCACTAGTACGAGACCAGATACTTTTTCCCCTTGAAGTTTATTACCTTGATTGTTTTCTGGTAAGAAAGTTTGATAGCGCTTAAGTAACGGTTTAGGGTCTGCACCTATAGTTTGAGCAAGATTTTTCGTTAATTCTTCTAAGGATTCCCAAGTATTAACTTTTGTCAGTAAAGTTGCTATACCCAATTTTTCCAGTTTTGTAGTTGTTTGGTTAGAAAAACCTTCCGCACCAATTACCAAATCGGGTTTGAGAGAAACAATCTTTTCTAGATCTGGTGGAGTTGTACCTTGACTCACGCGGGTAACATTATCAAGTGCAGAATTTTTTTTCAGGAGACTAGAACCAGGGATACCTACTAGTTTTGTACTATCTAGTTGGTAAATAATATCAGCAACTAAAGGAGAAAGTGATACGACTCTTTGAACGGGAGAATTTGTTGTTTGTGATGATTTGGTAAGAGCAACCTCGGGATCGCTAGTAATTGTTGAATTTGGCTTATCAGTAGTCGTCGTGCAGCCAGTTACAAATAATACTATTAATAAGCTAGATAGAAAAATACGAATAGAAGCTAACATACTTTAACCTAAGTTTATTTGTATGATATCAATTATCTACTAATCAAGTTTTCCATATCGATGAATATTAATTGTCTTTGAAACAAACTTCTTCGTGTAACAAATTAGTTATTAACGGGGGAATTTTTTTTCTCAACCAACGCCAAGCAATTTCTTTGCAAGCTGGTTTAGATATTTTGGCAATAATTTTTAAACTTCCTTTAAGAGTTCCGTGATTAAATTTTCGGTCGATGAGGTTAGCCATTCCCACATCGTAAAGACAATCTAAAATTAGCTTGATGTTTGATTCTTCACGAGTTACTACATTTTCTAGTATGAGAAGAACATCATTAATTCGCTCTTCTTCATAGTCTTTTATCTGTAGTATTTGAGACGATGTCGTGATTTTTTTCGTAGATGTCAGCATTCTATTTTTCTAAAAGTCCTAATTAATCTGTTTACTAATAAAATTTTGCTGTGATAAGAGTTTCCTATGGTTATTGACTTAATCGCAGTTAAAACCCAAGTTAACTGGCGTTAATCAAAATGAAACAGCAACCGTTCGGGGAGAACAACAACTACTACAAGTAACAAAATTCTTTTTTCGGTATTATTTCGCAAAAATATTGATTTTGCTGTATTCTGATAATGGAAGGGTATAAAATTTAGCACTTCAATCTCTTGTTTTTCTCACCAGTGCATAGCATAAGCCTTAAAATGGATGAGTGATTTGGTGTAACTATGGCAAATAGCTGGTGGGAAATACAAATATTATGCGAGCCAGATTTAGAAGAAACTATTTTTTGGCGATTGGGAAATTTTGGCTGTCGCGGTACAGTTAGCGAAACCAAAGATAATCGACGTTGGGTAAAAGCTTACTTGCCCCAAATTCAAGCCGAATTATTAGACTTGTCGGCATTATCGCTACAATTACGTCAAGATGCTTTGTCCATGGAACTATCTCCACCCCAAGTACAATGGCATTTAATTGATGAAGAAGATTGGTCAAGCAGTTGGAAACAATATTGGAAACCCCAAGAAATTGGCGACCGCTTTTTAATTAATCCTGCATGGTTACCCATTCCAGAAAATAGCGATCGCTTAATTATTAGATTAGACCCAGGAGTCGCTTTTGGTACTGGAGCCCATGCTACTACCCAATTATGTTTGGAGTCATTAGAAATGAGATTGGGTGGAGGTCAAACATCTTTTGTTGGAGAACAAACAGCAAATAATGATGTGGTGATTGCTGATATTGGTTGTGGTTCAGGAATACTTTCAATTGGAGCATTATTGCTGGGTGCAAAGAAAATTTATGCTGTCGATACGGACCCTATAACAATTAAAGCAACCAATGAAAACCGAGAGTTAAATCAAATTGCACCAGAGAAATTAGTCGTAGAGCAGGGAAGTGTAGAAACTGTAAGTAATTTAGTTCAAGAGGTAGATGGAATTGTTTGTAATATTTTGGCTGATGTCATTATGGATCTAATCCCAGGAATGAGTAAAATCGTCAAACCTACAACTTGGGCTATTTTTAGCGGTATTTTATTGGAGCAATCTAACGCAGTTAGCGATGTGTTAGAAAAACATGGTTGGAAGGTTGCGACACTTTGGAAGCGTCAACAATGGTGCTGTTTAAATGTGCGGCGTTCCTAAATGGTATTACAAAACTTTAACGTAAATATTTAGTAGTGTTATCAATTCACTATTAACAGTTTAGGTTGGGATAAAAAACTAATATTGAAGTACTATTCTTACATCAGCTTTAGATACAGTAATAGTGACGGTACCAATCAATAAAATATTTTAAACCGACATCAATTGGTGTATTGGGTTTAAAACCCGTATCCTCTACTAAATTATCAATATCAGCATATGTTTCCTCAACATCTCCTGCTTGTAGGGGAAGTAATTCTTTCTTTGCAACGATACCAATATGCTTTTCTAAAATTTCAATAAAGTCAATGAGATTTACTGGTTGATTATTACCAATATTATAAATTTTGTAAGGTAATAATTTATTATTTACCATTAAGCTGCTTTGGGGCTTTTGATTAATGACTCGAATTATTCCTTCCACAATGTCATCAATATAAGTAAAATCACGGCGCATCTTACCATAATTAAACACTTTTATTGGTTTTCTATTTAAAATTAAGTTTGTAAAGGAAAAATATGCCATGTCAGGTCTACCCCAAGGACCATAGACTGTAAAAAATCTCAGACCTGTTGTTGGTATATCGTATAGGTGACTGTAAGTATAAGCCATTAGTTCATTGGCTCTTTTAGTTGCTGCATACAAACTTACTGGATGTTCGACGCGATCGCCAACAGCAAAGGGAATTTTGGTATTTGCACCATAAACCGAACTGGAGGAAGCATATACCAAATGTTCTACCCCAGCATGACGACATCCTTCTAAAATATTTGTGAATCCCACTAAGTTACTATCAATATATGCATGGGGATGAGTCAGAGAATAGCGAACACCTGCTTGAGCAGCAAGATTAACAACTACTTCTGGTTTGTAATTAGCAAAAAGATCGGCAATTTTATCCCTATTTGCGATATCCAATTGAAAAAACTGAAAATTAGGATTATCAGATAGTTGTCCTAATCGTGCTTTCTTCAAACTAGTGTCATAATAATCGTTTAAGTTATCAATACCAATAATATTATTATCATTTAACAGTAATTTTTGAGTTAGATGAAAGCCAATAAAACCTGCTGCACCCGTGATTAATATTGTTCTCATAATTTATTGCAATCCTATCTTAATTTTTGAATAAATTCCGTACATTTAGAAGATATAGAATCAGAATTAGTATGTTTAACCAAGTATCTTTAAGAACGCTACACTTCCTTTCTAAAAAAGTAGAGGGTAGAGAATGGGGAGCAGGTTCAAAAAATCGATGTGTAGCGTATTCTTTGAAATTAGTATTAATTAAATAATTTAAATCCCCACTTAATTGCTTATTAAAAAACTGTAAATAATAATCGAGATACTATCTATATTCCTCGAAATTATAGTTTTCTGCTTGGTACTAACCCATAATTTATGATAGGTCACTTCAATAAATTGTAAAATAAATTACCCTTTAAGGTGTAAAGTATTTAGCAAGATTCAAGGTGCTTTTATAAGTTTATATAAATAAGTTGCAAAAAGTATTGCATGTAAAATTATTTACAATTAATGCTACAGTACTTTTCATGTTAGAAGTATACGGAAAATCATTTGTATTAAAATACTATTTTTGCGAAGCATTATAAATATATCGAAAAATATTGGTCAAAAAATGCTTTAAATATATGTTTAATAGCAATGTAACAGAGTACATATATTTTATAGAACATTAATAATTTAAAAATTTTCTCCGTAGTCAATTTAAATATTGGCAAACAATCCTATATTCACGAATAAAATCTGTGTAACAAAACTTAGCTTTATTAAGTGTAGAAAAAGATAAATCAAGCTTTTTATATACTATCTTAAAAATAATTATTCTTAGTTCGGGGACATAGAACTACGAATAGTTACTTGTTTCGCAATGTCTGAGTTTAATAGAAACCTACTATAAAGCTTAATTAGAACGTAAACCTATGATAAAGTTTTCTGGAAATAGTGATTTCGTATACCAAATTACCATATATTATTTTCACTGGGTTTTAAACGCGAATGACAATGTAGTTTTTATATAAAAATAAAATCATACTGCTCAGTATTTTTTCGAAATACTGACTCAGCATGTTTGCCAAAATAAAAATAATTGGTACTGCTACAGTAAATGGGTCAATGAGATTACTGATATGATTCCTTGGAAATTGAATGGGAAGAATAAATTCTCGAATACCTACTTTATAAGCCTATTGGAGATCTATAAATAAAAATATGTCACAAGCAAATCTGATATCTCCCGTATTTATGTAGTTAAAATTTAGTCAAATAATACTATTGCTTTGAATATACTTAAACACTATGGATTTAGTATAAAATCTATTTTATAGAAATACTCCAGTTAAGATCGTTAATAGTAATTTTGAAATCCGTCACAAGTATAATTCTTAAATAATCTGTACTGAAGGGAGACAATAAAGTGTAAAATATTACTTCGTATCTGAATCATTACTTTATATATGAATACGATACATAATAGCTTGATTGTCTTGTTAATCCATAAATCCTAGCCATGTGAAAAAAGCTAATTCAGACTTTTCTTATACCAATCTGAAAAGATACTACTATACATCGATTCTCTGAATCTATTTTCCGTTCCCTTTAGTAAATGCAGTATAGCAATAAAGGAAATTGGTACTAAAATATAGTTTTTTGTTATTCATTGTCATTGAACTTAAACTGCTGGAAAGATTTGTGTATCAGTGAAAATAGATCGCAACTCTATTTTATATAAAACTTTTATATGTGTATCAAGAAAATAAATTTTATTTACTTGATAACTTCGCACTGGAAGTTATCTCCACAGCAATGTGGATAAATTTTCCTCGTTACTATATCTACCTATTTGGAAAAAATTAAATCAGCAACAAATGATTGAATATAATTTGGAATTATAAACATAGAAAAGGATTCAAGCATGAATATATTGTTTATGTTTAAATTAAACTTACAGCAATCATTGCAATTAGTGCTAAAAAAATTAGTAAAATTGAGGAATAAACATTGGTTTATTATTGATATATTTACATTTTTATTCACGCCACTTTTGGCGTTACTTGTGCGTCATGATGGGAATCTTGCTTTAGAAATATACAAGCATGAAATAGTTTATACAGTAATTCTGTTTTTAATAGTCAAAATAACTATACTTTGGTTTTGTGGTTTTTATCGACGTTATTGGCGCTATGCAAGTATTGAAGAACTCGTATATATAGGGATGTTAGCGATCGCAGCTATTGCCATCCAAACTCTACTATTTGATACGATGTCCTACGTACCAAATTTCACAACATATCAATTACCAAAATCACTACCGTTAATTGATGGTCTTCTTTCCTTTATTACTATCGGAGGATTGCGTTTTAGCGTCAGAGCATTCGAGGGAATTTATCACAAACAGACAGAATCTCAAGCCAGAGAAAATGTCTTAGTTGTAGGTGCTGGTAGCGCAGGGGTTTCTCTAGTTAAAGAGATGCAAAGAAACCCCCAACTAGGGTTCAATCCAGTTGCTTTCATTGATGACGATCCCCATAAACTAAACTTACGAATTCTTGGAATTCCTGTGATTGGTGGTCGCTTCCAAATCCCTGAAATTAGCAAATCTTTGAAAGTTGATAAAGTAATCATCGCTATGCCAATGGTAACAGGAAGAGTGATTCGGGAAATTCTCAAGATATGCAAAAGCAATAGAATAAAAACCAGTACAATACCAGGCATACACGAACTCCTCAATAATCGAGTACGTCTAGATAGTATTCGCAGTGTCAGAATTGAGGATTTACTAAGAAGAGAACCCATACAAACAGATATTGAGCAAGTTTTTGAACTCATCCAAGGTAGAAAAGTATTAATTACAGGTGCTGGTGGGTCAATAGGAAGCGAACTTTGCCGGCAAATTTATAAATGTCAACCAGCCGAAATCATTTTATTGGGACATGGAGAAAATTCTGTATTTAGTATCCAACAAGAATTGCACAGAGCTTCACAAATTTCTCAGAAAGATAATCTACAACAAGGAACTATACCAAATATAGTCACATTGATTGCAGACCTAAGATCTATAGATAGACTCCAATATACTTTTGAAATATTTCAGCCAGAAATAGTTTTTCATGCTGCTGCTCACAAGCATGTACCTTTGATGGAGTTAAACTCTCCAGAAGCGGTGACCAATAATGTGATAGGAACTAAAAACCTATTAGATATGGCGTTGGTATATGATGTAAAACATTTTGTCATGATCTCGACGGATAAGGCAGTGAATCCAACCAATGTCATGGGAGCTAGTAAAAGAGTTGCAGAGATGTTAGTGTTAAGAGCCGCACAAAAAAGCCGTAAGGCGTTCTCCGTAGTACGCTTTGGTAATGTACTTGGTAGTAGAGGTAGTGTTGTTCCTACTTTTAGGAAGCAAATTATTGCAGGTGGTCCTGTAACTATTACTCACCCAGATATATGTCGTTATTTCATGACGATTCCCGAAGCAGTACAACTAGTTTTACAAGCTGCAGTACTCGGTCGTGGTAGTGAGATTTTCATGCTAGATATGGGTCAACCAGTAAAAATTGTTGATTTAGCAAAAGACTTAATTTGCCTCTCAGGATACGAAGTGGGCGGAGATATTGATATTGTCTTTACAGGTCTAAGACCAGGAGAAAAATTATTTGAAGAATTATTTATCCCTGGTGAAGAATACCAAAAAACCAAACACGAAAAGATTTTAATTGTCCAGAATGCTAGCAATTTTGTAGTAGGAAATATTGAACGCAAATTAGAAGCAATTTCCCAAGCTGCATACGGAAATGACAGTAAATCAATCATCTTTTTACTGGAGCAACTAGTACCAGAATATAAACCTAGATACCCAAAAAATAAAGATTTGAAGCAGACATCAGCAGATAAATACACTAATTTTAAATATCTCCAATCGCAGAGATTTAAGTCCCAGAAGTTTATAAGGAATAACACCAGGAGTTCATAGAAAATATATCTCAAAGGCTATGATTATGATGTGAGTTAAAATCATAGCAGTAAAGATATTAATACGAGCTGGATAGTCACTAATAACAATATCAAATAGATCGAATGCTAGTATCAAATTTTATTTAACTTCATAGTTTGTCTATAAAAAAATAGATACTTTTACTATTGTTTCATAGTTTTCCATTGATAATTAAAGGTATAAAATGCATAATAAAACTAATAAGTAATTGTCTATTCTAAATAGCCATACGTTACCAGTTTATTGTGTTTTTATCTTCTACTGTTTATAGTCACCAAACCAAATCAGTCTGTGTGTCAAACTATCAGTAGCGCACGCTAAAGCCTATGGGATGCAATTTATCGCAGATTATAAGTAAGTGAGGCAAAGCTAAAACGCCCTTAAGCAGACCAGGTGCTGCACTACCTACAGATCCGCTAAGTGTCTACATCTGTCAAGATGCGGTCTGTCCTGTTCGCAAAGCGGTGCGCTACCGCGCACTATTCTGCTGTAGATTGTGAGAAAATTTGTCTAATTCATCGGTATATTGTTGCTTTTGAGATGATACATAATATAAAATGTTACAGGATAAACCACTAACACTACGCAGTAATTTTTCTTGGACTTTCGCCGGCAATATAGTTTATGTGGGTTGTCAGTGGGGAATGCTAGTAGTATTAGCAAAAATTGGTGGTCCCGAGATGGTAGGGAAATTTATTTTGGGGACTGCAATTACTGCACCTGTGATCGAATTTGCAAATCTTCAGTTACGAACAGTCCAAGCAACAGATGCTGATCGTCAATATATTTTCGATGACTACTTAGGAGTGAGAATCATATCCACAGGGGTAGCTCTTATATTTATTTCAGTAATAACTTTCTTAATTGGATATCCTTGGGAAACAACTCTTGTCATCTTATTAGTTGGTTTAGCCAAAGCATTAGAATCTATCAGCGATATATTCTATGGGCTGCTACAGCAGCACGAACGAATGGATCGTATTGCTACGTCAATGATGATAAAAGGTTGTTTGTCGCTATTATTATTAGGCGCAGGCGTTTATTTCTCAGGTAGTGTATTAGGGGGAGTAGTTGGTTTAGTAATTGCTTGGAGTCTGGTTTTACTTGCTTATGATGTGCGTAGTGGAAGCTTGATGTTATGCAGTAATCTAGAAACGCAACTAAACACAGCTTTGGGAAAATTAAGATTAGCAATTCTAATACCTTCACGATGGCATTGGAAATCATTAAGAAAGCTGGTGAGGTTGGCTCTACCTTTGGGTTTTGCCAACATGTTAATCACACTCAATACTAATATTCCCCGTTACGCTGTCGTAGGTTTGCTCGGGGTGAGAGAAGTAGGTGTCTTTGCCGGTATAGCCTATATTATGGTCGCAGGGAAAATAGTTGTCAGAGCCCTGGGTCAATCAGCGTCTCCCAAGCTAGGAAAATACTACGTAGCATATAATATCAAAGCTTTCCGCAAGCTAATTTTTCAATTAGCGATCGTTGGTATTCTTCTAGGTAGTGTAGGCGTGATAATAGCTCTTTTTGCCGGGGAGAATATCCTGACTCTTCTTTATAAACCTGAGTACGGACAGGAAGCAGACTTATTCGTATTACTCATGTTTGCAGGAGCAATTGACTACGTATCATCATTCCTTAACTATGGGATGACAGCAGCTAGAGCCTTATGGATTCAGATACCTTTATTCACATTAACTACGATAGTTCTTTGTTTCGCTTGTCTGTGGCTAATACCCATCTTTGGTACTAAAGGTGCAGCTTTTGCCTTAATTGTAGCCGCTATTATAAAAGTTATTTTTAGTTCGGCAGTTATCGCGAATGCAATATACAAACTCCATAAAAGTAAAACATGTGTTTAAGGTTGGGAAGTCTTAGGGATGTGTTAGTCATGGATAACAGGGAGAGAATCTGGATTGCAGTGGGAATAGCACTGACAACCGCCACTCAATTAAGACCTGGAAGCATTCCCATTGGAGTAGGCGAAGCTATGTTGGTCAGTTGGATATTATTTGTATTACTTAATATATCGATTACTAAACGTCATTTTATCACGCCAATTACTAAAGCATTTTTCTTGTTTTGGATGACAATTTTTATCGCTTTGGGATTTGGATTTTGGATCGCTTTGTCAATAGATTTTGCATCTCCTGAGTTTTTACACGATCTATTGGCTTACGTATTTTCATTTATTTTGGGAATCGCTTTAACAACTTCCATATATTCTAAAGAAGATGTTGAGAGAACAGTTATATTATTAATTTCATTTTCCGCTTTTACTTTGTTAAGCATCTTACTCGTACCTGCTATTTTTCCATTTTTTAGTCCTTGGCAATATGGGGTAAGATTCAAAGGCTGGGCGGAGAATGCAAATCAACTGGGTCTGTTATTAAGCGGATTTCCTTTCTTTGCTTTATATTTTCTAATTAAAAGCAATAACCATCAACAAAGGATATTTTATACTTCAATAATTATTTCTATTTTTATAGTGGGCATAGAAACTGATTCCGACTCACTATTTTTAGGATGGTTCATGGGAATATTATTGATAGCATCTTGGGGTATATATAAGTTTTTACTAAACTTCATATCTAGTAAAAAAGACATAAGTATAGTACGTTTTGCGAAGAAGCAAGCTTTGATTTTATTAGTAATAATAGTTCTTTTATTAATAGCTTTTCTATTATATGAAAAAGTTAGTGGGGTTATTGGAGAATTATATAATAAAAATTCTCAAGGCAGCCTTCGCGTGACTCTATGGACAAATGGGATTATTGCAATGTTGCACTCACCATTATTTGGACTTGGTCCAGGTCCTCATTCCGGTGAAACCCTAGATTCATTAGGGACAATAGAGAGTCACAATACATTCGTAGAATTAGCAAGTGCCTCTGGGATTATTGGTTTGATTGCATTAATTGCTCTGTTGGTATGGATTACTTCTAAAGCTTGGCGTAGTGGATCGATTGTAATGAATGCAGCTTTCATATCTTTAATGGGACATAGTTTATTTCATTATGTATTGCGTCAGCCAATTTTTTGGTTTGATTTATTCGCGATCGCTACATTGAGTTCAGTTACAGATTCCTCTAAGGATTCCATTAAATTGCCAAAAAAAGTTTTGTAAAGAAAACGGTGGTACCAAATGTCTGTAATCAATATTTGGCATGTAGGGGGAGAGGATATTCATATGCGCATTCCTCTGCTGCTTAAACTAAGAGAAAAAGGCTTTCAAGTGGGAGCAGTTGGTTCTGCAAGTGGTAATGCCTTTGTGGGTCATAATATACCTTACTTTTCATATACTCTAGAACGGGGAATAGGTCCGTGGAGTGATATACGTAGCTGTAAGCAACTTTTCGATTTATTTACTAGGTACAAACCAGATATTGTTCATGGTTTTGATACTAAACCAGCGATTGCAGTGCCTCTTGTGGCAAGGAAAGCAGGAATTCCTGGACGAGTGTGTACAATTACCGGAATGGGGTATATTTTTTCCTCTAACTCTCCATTAGCACTTGCACTCAGACCTGTATATAATTATCTCCAAGGACAAGCTTCAACAGCAGCAGGAATTACAGTATTTCAAAATCGGGACGATCGCCAATATTTTTATACTCACAAGATGGTACAGGAGGGGTATGAAGATTTAGTATTGGGTTCTGGTGTTGAGGTAGAACAACTGACTCAAAATTACTCTACTCCAGAGGAAATAACTAAGATACGACGAGAGCTAAATATAGAAGAAAATCAGCTTGTAGTTACAATGATTTCACGTCTTGTGGTTTCTAAAGGCGTGAGAGAATATCTTCAGGCTGCTAGTATCGTTTGTCGGGAAATGAAAAATGTCACATTTCTCTTGATTGGTCCTTTATCTTCAGAGGGAAGACAGGCAGTATCAATAAAAGAAATTGAGAGACAAGCTGGGGTTGTTAAGTACTTGGGTCCTCGTAGTGACATACCAACTCTATTAAATTTAACCGATATCTTTGTTTTGCCGAGTTATTACCGTGAGGGTGTACCACGGGTTTTGCTAGAAGCTGGTGCCATGAAACTTCCTTTAGTTGCAACTGATATGCCGGGTTGTAATGAGGCAGTAAAACATGGTTGGAATGGTTTACTGGTTCCTCCTAAAGATGCGCAAGCCTTATCTGGGAGTATAATGCAACTCCTGAGATCTAAAAATACAAGAACTCTTATGGGTGCTAGGAGTGAGTTGCACGTACGAGAGAAATTTAGTCTCAAACATGTAGCAGATCGATATACTGAAATCTACTATCGGGTTTTGCAACAAGCCGCCTAAGCGATGGAAAAGTAAAATTAAAATTGAAATTTTTGCAGCTTCCAACCATAAGTTGATTTCGCAAATATATAACTCTCCAAACTAATTATGATTAGCAAAATCAAAGAATTTTATGAACAGTGAGTTAAATGAATTAGAGGAAATCCGTCAACGTTATCACCGACGCAGGAAAATTCCAGAATTCTCCCTATATAACCCTTTAAATCCAGATCGTTACATGGCATATCAAGATAAAAGGAGTGCATTTATTCGTTGGATTAAATATTCTGGATTAGAACCTGTTAGAAATAAACGAGTTTTGGAAATTGGATGTGGTTATGGGGATAATTTACTTCAACTTCTAACCTTGGGTTTCCAACCGGAAAATTTAGTAGGAAACGAACTTCTAGAAGAACGAGCTTTTTATGCACAAAGATTGTTACCAGCTGCAACTCAGATTTTAGTTGGGGATGCTTCAGTGCTTAATTTACCAAAGGAATCCTTTGATGTTGTTTTACAGGCAACTGTTTTTACTTCAATTTTAAATGATAGTTTCCAGCAAAAGTTAGCAAATCACATGTGGTCAATGGTCAGACCGGGAGGAGGTATACTTTGGTTCGATTTTGTGTTTAATAATCCTAGTAATTCAGATATAAGAGGAGTACCAATTAGCCGCATTCATGAGTTATTTCCCCAAGGGAATATTAAGACATGGAAATTAATATTGGCACCACCCATCAGTAGGAGAGTCACAAAAATTCATCCAAATCTCTACATTTTATTTAATTTGATGTATTTTTTGCGTACCCATGTATTGTGTTGGATTCAAAAGCCTTAATTTTCAACGAGAACAATAATTGAAACCTATCTCAAATCTCTATAAATCCAAATACTACTAATTAAATTTATCTTCTAATTAGGAGTTCATAAATGGTCAAGCGTCTATTCGATATTGTTTTTGCTAGCTGCGTGCTACTAATAACTTCTCCATTATTCTTGCTGGGAGCCTTAGTTGTAAATTTAACCTCTCCAGGACCAGCTTTTTATAAAGCCAAACGGGCTGGATTAGAAGGTAAGGAATTTTATATGTTCAAACTGCGAACAATGCATGTCAACACAGATACTTTAAACCGTAAAATTACAGACCCAGAAGACGATCGCATTACTCCTGTGGGCAAATGGTTACGCAAACTTAAGATAGATGAGTTTCCTCAGTTTTGGAATGTACTTAAGGGAGATATGTCAATTGTTGGTCCCCGTCCCGAAGACTACGATATAGTCCAAAACTATTATACGCCGGAACAAAGACACATACTAAAAGTTCGACCGGGTATAACTTCACCGGTTGAAGTACGTTGGTATCCTGACTTAACGTATCACGACCGACCCCCTGAGGGTGTATCAATGCAAAAACACTATCTTGAAAAACATCTTCCAGTACAGTTGAACGAAGGACTGCGTTATGTAGAACAACAGAACATTTTTCTTGATTTGAAAATAATTATTCAAACTTTTTATTGCATATTAATTCACTCTTGGTTCCCAGCTAAAAAGCAGCCACTTTCTTAAAATTAGTTAGAGTCTAAGGTGAATTTTGTAAAACGATTGGATTTCCTGAGACTCTCTGATTTAGGAAAATTTGGATATTTCAACGTACTCCTAATTTAATTAGATAGAGAAGGTGTTTAATGTCTGTTTGTGTTATTAGTCAACCACGTTTCTTTCCTGGAATCCATTATCTTCATCGAATGATGATGGCAGATATATTTGTTATTTTAGATACCGTTCAATTTAATCCACGCCATGAGGAAAACCGAGCAAAAATAAAGACTAGCAAAGGGACACAGTGGCTTACTGTACCGATGCATAAAATTCACAGAGAACAACTGATTATTGATACGCACCTCAACAATAATCAATCCTGGCAGTCTAAAATAAAAGGAACCCTTAAAACTCTTTACGGTAAAACCCCACATTACAAAACTTACGAGCCCGAGATATTGAATATTTTGGAAAGACCTTATGAAAGGTTAACTGAATTAGATCGTGCGTCTTGGGGACCTGCATTAAAGCTGCTAGGAATTAACTGTAAATTTGTCCTAGCTTCTGAAATCCCAGTATCAGGTAAGGGACCTAAACTATTATTAGATATTTGTAAGTATCTTGGTTCAGACACATACCTTTCTGGTGGATTTGGCAAAAAGTATCTCAATGTGGAAGAATTTCTAACCCAAGGAGTTGAAGTTAGATTTCACGAATATGAATATCCGATTTATAAACAACCCTATGGCGATTTTGTAACATTTCTTAGCTATCTCGATATGCTCTTCAACGTTGGTTTAGAGCCAGAAAAAGTAATGGCTGGCGGTAAAATTACTTCACTGAGTTAATTGGATTTTACTACTCAAAAAGCGAAAAAAGTAAATATTTAGACGAGATATTCAAAAATGTCAAAACAGATTTTAGTTATTGCTGCACACCCAGATGATGAAATCTTGGGTATAGGAGGTACCATTGCTCGACACATTAGCCAAGGCGACCAAATTGTAATCGCATTCATTGCTGACAGTGGTACTGCGCGTTACAAAAATGACACGATAGATTTTGTCAAAGGCTGTGCGATTAAAGCTATCAATCAAATCGGAATTGCCGAAACAAATATAAAATTTGCAGGCTTCGCCGATCAGGTGCTAGACACTTTACCCATTCTTAAAATTACACAATGGATCGAACGAGTAGTACAAGAGGTTAAGCCACAAATTATATATACCCATCATCGGGGGGATATTAACAAAGATCATCAAATTGTTCATGAAGCAACTTTAACTGCTGCTCGTCCCTATAGTACATCCTTTATTGAACGTATTCTTTGCTACGAAACACCATCAGCAACTGAGTGGGCTGGACCGTATCTTGAAAACAACTTTATCCCCAATGTTTATATGGATATTACAGCTTATCTGGAAAATAAATTAATTGCTATGTCAGCATATACGACTGAGCTACGCCCCTTTCCCCATCCTCGTTCCTTAGAGTCTCTACGTATCCGTGCAAGTTACTGGGGTAGCATTATTGGTGTTGCAGCAGCAGAACCATTTATGCTGGTGCGTGAAATTCAACGATAGGCAAGTGTATAAAACTTAGATAATGAAACAAAAAAAGTTTATAGAATCTACTAGCAAATAGTATCACCAAAAAATAAAAAATTGTAAATCGTTAGTGGAGTATATATTTTAAATGAATAAATTTATACCATTTGCTCTCCCTGATATCGGAGAAGAAGAAATTAGGGAAGTAGTTGATTCTTTGTCTTCTGGCTGGCTTACCACCGGTCCCAAAACCAAACGCTTCGAAAAGGAATTTAGCGAATTTCTCGGTCAAGATATAGAAACGATTGCCGTCAATTCTGCAACATCAGGATTGCATTTAGCTTTAGAAGCATTAGGAATTGGTCCCGGAGATGAGGTAATTACCACTACTCATACTTTCACCGCTACTGCAGAGGTAGTTCGCTATCTTGGCGCAGATCCAGTTTTTGTAGATATAAATTTAGCTACTTTCAATATAGATACTACTAAAATCGAGGCAGCTATTACCCCTCGCACCAAAGCAATTGTCCCGGTACATTTTGGTGGACTTGCCTGCGATATGCAGGCTATCTTAGAAGTAGCTCAGAAGTATAATTTAAAGGTAGTTGAAGATGCTGCCCATGCTATTCCTACAACTTATCAGGGCCAATTAATTGGGAACCTTAGTAGCGATGCAACTGTCTATAGTTTTTATGCCACTAAGACTGTTGCTACTGGCGAAGGTGGGATGATCGTTACCCGTCATCCGGAAGTTGCTAAACGAGCAAGAATTATGCGACTGCACGGAATTAACCGAGATGCCTTCGACCGCTATACTTCTACTAAGCCATCTTGGCACTATGAAGTGGTTGCACCAGGTTTTAAATATAACATGACCGATATCGCTGCTTCCCTGGGAATTCATCAATTGAAAAAAGCTTGGTTGCTCCAGAAAAAACGGGCTGCGATCGCTAACAGATATGACGCAGAACTAAAAGGTTTACCTTTACACTTACCAGCAAAAGTAGTCAACGATGATATTCAATCATGGCATCTCTATGTAATTCGTTTAGATGACTCAGCAAAAGTGAGCCGTAACACATTTATTGAGCAACTAGCAGCTAAAGGAGTTGGTTGTAGTGTCCATTACATCCCCTTACACTTGCATCCCTACTGGCGTGACACTTATAAACTACGCTCAGAAGATTTTCCTTGCGCCTCCTATGCCTACGAACGTATAGTGAGTCTACCGATTTATACAAAAATGACCCCAGCAGAGCAAACTCGTGTAATTGAGGCGGTGAAAAAAACTTTAACTTAATTTTTCTAACCTAATTTTTTTAACTTGACTTTGTCCTGAAGCTTGCGCAGAAATCCGGGTACCTAGCTTCAATAGGAAAGCGGAATAAATAAGCTTTCAAATAAATTTTATCGGTAACTTGATTTTTGCACGATGCTTCAAGGCAAAAAATATTAATCAATAAGTGATTTAGAACTTTTTTGGCAAATTTACTAACAAGAAAAACACGCATGTAGGATTCAGGTCAAAAATCTACTTAAGCAAATAAGTCGAGAATTCTTAAACGCAAAAATTCAAAATTTTTACATTTTTGAGTAAATTGCCAAGTTACTTGTATGCCTAAACAGTAAAAATCTTATTTTTGAGGCTGTATAAGCATACAAATTAATTTTGTAGATATTTCGCAGGAAATTCTACTTATATATAAGATCCTTATGCTTTCGCTCGAGAATGCCATAAAGTTATAAACGAAAATTAATTTAATTATGGAATCTTCTTCTAAATCTTATATTACACTCGACCGATACTGGCAATTCCTGAGGCAGCGCTGGATAAGTGGTTTAGGAGTATTTACTATAGTATTCTTGTTTATAACTCTGGCTGCTTCTTTGACAAAACCTTTGTATAAAGCCGAAGGTAAGTTACTCTTAAAAAAAACAAACGCGATATCTTCTCTCACAGGAGTGGGAACGCAAATTGGTAAATTAGAAACATTACAAGGTAAAGATACAAGTCCTTTAAATACGGAAGCAGAAGTTATCCGTTCAGTCTCTATTGTTCAGAAAACTATAAATCAACTCGGCTTAAAAGACAATAAAGGTAAATCCCTGACCATCGATGGATTTATCAAAAACTTGAGTGTAAAAGCTATTGAGGGTTCCGATATTCTTGCAGTTAGTTACCGAGATCCAGAGCCTGTGAGAGCCGCAGTGGTTGTGAATAAGCTAATGGATGTTTACTTGGAACATTATGAATCATTGCATAAGAAAGAAATTTCTGTAGCTCGCCAGTTTTTAGAAAAGCAATTACCAAAAGCTGAAACGTTTCTTCAAAAAGCAGAAGCTAATTTAGCTATTTTTAGAGAAAAAAATAATATTGTTTCTTTGCAAGATGAGAAACAAGAAGCAGTGAGAAAAATTACAGAACTGCAAAGTAAAATTGGTGATATAAAGGGTAAGATTGTAAATAATCGTTCCCAAGCTGAACTAATTAGCAAACAATTGGGTATGGACCCTCAGCAAGCATTAGCAATAACTTCTGTAAGCCAGTCTGCGGGCATTCAAGATACTCTTAAAGAGATTCAGCAGCTTGAGGCTCAATTAGCAGATAAGCAGATTACTTTTCAAGATAACCATCCTGAAGTTATTTATTTGCAAGGTAAACTAAGCTCCTTAAAAAATATACTACAGGGGCGGATTCAGAAGCTTTCAAATAGTCCGCAAATCCAAATAAATAGTAGTTTGCAACCGGGACAGATCAAACAACAACTAACCGCTAAACTGATAGAACTAGAGTCTACTCGCCTTGGTTTGGTTAGCGAATTAGCTTATTCATCAAATTATGAGGCTAATTACCAACAACGACTCCGCAGTATTCCTAGATTAGAGGAGAAACAACGCCAGTTAGAAGGTAAAGTACAAGCAGCTCGGTCTACTTATTCATTATTGCTACAAAAATTACAAGAGAGTCGAATTGCAGAAAATCAGATAGTAGGTAATGCAAGCAAGATATCAGAAGCTCAAATCCCTCGTTCGCCTGTTTTATCTCCTAAGTTTTACTACTTAGCTGGAGCCTTTGTATCTGTTCTAGTTGCGTTAGCGGCTATGTATATTTTCGAAGTAAGAGATAAAACTATCAAAACCTTAGATGAAGCAAAGGAATTAATGGGATTAACTCTATTGGGGGTTATTCCTTCGTTTAGCAAGCCTAAAAAAATTATTCGCGCTCGTAAAGAATCAGAATCATTCACCTCAAGACTTATTCTTAGGGATATTCCTCATTCCCCGATTAGTGAAGCTTACCGAATGTTGCGGGCAAATTTAAGCTTCATAATTGCAGATAAAAAATTAAAAGTAATTGCGATTACTAGCTCTGTAAGTGGAGAAGGTAAGTCGACTGTAGCAGCAAATTTAGCTTTAACAATGGCACAAATGGGAACTAAAGTATTGCTGATAGATGGAAATCTACGCAGTCCATGTCAACATAAAATCTGGGATTTAGACAATAATGAGGGGCTAAGTAACATAATTCTCGAAGATTCTGACATCGCTCAAGTAATTACAAAAGTCGCAGATAATTTAAATGTACTCACATCTGGAACTGTACCATCTAATTCAGCCTCTTTACTTGATTCCAAGCGTATGACTGCTTTGATTAAAAGTTTTAATGATGGATATGAATTTGTAATTATTGATGCTCCTGCACTAACGGTTGGTGCTGATGCTGCTATCTTGGGTCAGATGGTTGACGGGGTATTAATCTTGGTACGACCTGGAGTTGTTAATTCTGTGAACGCAAATATTACTCGAGAACTTTTGCAGCAATCCGGTCAAAATGCGATCGGACAAATAGTTAATGGAGTGGTTCCTCAAAATTAACTTAACATCTGTTAATTAACCTTCTTCCAGTAAACTAAATGTGTAATAGTTTTTGGTGCAGAGACGTAATATCGGTTGGTAAACGATATATAAGAACTTACGTCTCCACATTTTTATGTAAATGTCTAGATTTTCTCCACAGGAATCTGAACCTCTGTTACATACTGTGATTCATCCCCACCTTGTTCGTACTGCAAATAAATTTCTCGGGTAGAACCAATGATTCGATATCCATTTTTTTCTACCCATTCGAGTAAAATATTGTATGCTTGTCCTAAACTAGCGAATGACCCTTGATGTACTGTACAAGCCATATCTTCAACCCCCGGTAATTCATAAACTAAAACTTTTTCATTACTGGGAATTTTTTCGTATATTGGTACAGCAGCTTCAACAGGAATATAGCGATCGCGCAATTTAGTATCGTGATAGATAGAAATACCATTTCCAGACTGTTTTAGATTGTGACGAGATACATAAGCGTATGCTTCACCAAATAGACGTTCAAATATTGGTCCACAATCTTGATAATTGGGAATAACTCCAACCGTTACAGCCACAAGTTGAGATTCCACGGGCTTAAGAATAACTTCATAGTTTGGCATTTTTTTCTCCTGTTCGATTTCACTTAACCGCATCTCTACCCGCGCTAACCGAACTTGGTCTTCTAACAATCGCTGCTGAATTTCGAGATGTTTAATACGTAACATTCCTCTAATTTCTTCAGCAGGAATATTTTCATCTAGTAATTTAGCTATTTGTTCTAGAGAAAATCCCAATTCCTTAAAGACCAGGATTCGGTTAAGACGGGGTAATTGAATTGCTGAGTAATAGCGATAACCGGTAAAGCTGTCCACTTTTATCGGTTTGAGTAAACCCATGCGGTCATAGAGACGTAACGCCTTTGGCGAAACACGACTAAGCTGAGCAAAGTCACTAATTCTAAGCATGGGAAAACCTCAAATCGCTTCTATTTAATCGAACACTTTACCCTAAGGACAAAGTCAAGCCCTAGATCGCACCCTTTAAGAATGAGAGGGAGAGGGGAGGGGAAGAAGTGTGAGAGGTGTAGGGAAAATTCTGATACAGGAGTATAATTTATGTCTCATGATTTTTTGGTACTGTATTAAGTAGCAGTTTGACAAACAAATATATCGGGTAGGGGAAAAGAAGGTTTTAAAAACTCATGTTTTCTAGATCACTCTTACTTTTTATATGTAAGTGTAGAATCTGATGCTGATATTTAATTTATGAATTCTAGATTATTTGCCCAATCATGCCTTTTGACTCTGATTTTCTTCACAAATTACGTATTTCCGAAGAGCGTTTATTACATTTGTTAAATAACTTCACCCAAGCAAAAATTCTCATCATGGGAGATTTAACCTTGGATGAATACCTCATTGGTAAAGTAGAAGATATTTCTTCTGAAGCCCCAATATTAATTCTCCGTCACAAAGAAACATCCAGAACCCCAGGAAATGCTGGAAATATAGCATATAAACTGGCTCATTTGGGCGCGCAAGTTAAAGCTGTAGGCTTAATAGGAAAGGATGACGAAGGAAAAGCGTTACGTAATTTATTAAAAACCGAAAATATTAATATTGATGGTATTTTCTGCGATCCAAGTAGAGTTACAGTTACCAGAACAAGGATTTTAAGTTATTCTCAACCATCTTTTAAGCAGCAAATAGTTGCAATTGATCGCAAATCAGATGAATTTCCTCAACCAGACGCGCAATTAGAATTAGCAGAATATATCAAACAACAAATAGCATCAGTGGATGTAATTGTTTGCTGCGATCGCGGAGATGGAACTATGACTAAACCAGTAATTTCCGCTGCAGTTTCTGCTCCTCAAACAATTGTTAATACCCAAAAGCATTTGGAAAGATATCGCGGTGCAAGGGCATTTGTTTTGAATTTAAGAGAAGCGGAGAAATCAGTAGGATATACTATCAACAATGAAAAGAAATTAACTGAAGCCGGCAAAGATTTATTTGCATTAACCCAAGGACAACATATTTTAATTACAGGTACTGCAAATGGAATGGTTTTGTTGGAACGTAATGGCAGTAAACATCACATACCTAGTTTCAATCAGAACAAAGTACTATATATTACAGACATTCAAGATACTTTAACAACTTTATTTTCTTTAGGCTTAGCAACTGGTGCGTCTAGTTGGGAGGCTGCAATACTAGCAAGTTTATCAACTGGTGTTATGATGCGACAGTTGGGAACAAAACATGTAAGCAATACAGAGATGAAAGTAGAACTAGAAAAAATTTTGCAGGAGAAGAATCATTAAAGGTAAAACTTTTAGGTTATAAATTGCTAATTGCATCGATCTGTATCAATTAATAGGTTGAGTTTTTTATTAATCGCTATATCCTGTAGAAGTAATGAGTAATGAGTAATGAGTAACAAGTAATAAGTAGTGAGTAATGTTAGCGCCTAGCGCAAGCGTACCGTAAGGTATTGCGGGGTGCGTTAGCATTCGCCGCTCGCGGCGCGGTCTAGCGGGACACGTAAGTGTACACAGCGCACAGTAATGAGTAATGAGTAAAAGGATTATTAGGTAATAACCGCCGTCTTTTCAATAGGGTTATATGGGAACTAATTAAGCGGACTTTTAACCGTGCAGTGGTACCCTAATTATCGTGAATGGTGGGAACCTCTACTTTCCCCAGAATATCAGTATTATTATCAGAGGAATTACAAAACTGAAAATTAGTTGTTTATGATTGGTAATTGGTAATTGGTAATTGGTAATTGGTAAT
>JGI1201J43222_100110_pt1 | contig 30626 bp, 22 predicted proteins | sample MastesBC008_FD_43222 | JGI IMG/M metagenome (IMG submission 43222) | reverse complement strand
ATTTACTCATTTAGAATCTGAATATGACCTGTTTTGGCAGCTATGATATCTGTCGAGGTGTTAATTGGTAATTGGTAATTGGTAATTGGTATACGTACGGCCGCACTGCTAACGCAGTGTTAGCAAGGCGTGACGCGTAAGCGTCATATGGTAATTGGTAATCCCCAGTCGCCAATCCCTAATCCCCATTCCTGTAGAAAGTTAATCCCGTACTACCATAAGTTTTTTCACGGCAAATACTCCAGCCAGAAATTATCGGTGATGTCCAATCCTTGGAACTATGTTCAACTGCAATTTCACCTTCCGGTTCTAAAATTTGGTTGACAGAGATTTTTTCCAAGACAGGTTGATATAAACCACTTGCATAGGGTGGGTCGAAATAAATCCTACTGAATTGCTGTCCTTTAAGTTTTTCTAACTGCGATAGTAGATCGCCCTGTAAAATCTTAAATTTTTGTTCGTCGTTAGCAAATTGTTGCCAGTTTTCTTTTATTACGCTGCAAGCACGGCGAGATTTTTCGATACCTACTACTAAACTCGCCCCTCGACATAAAGCTTCTGCACCCATCGAACCCGTTCCGGTACACAAGTCTAGCCAACTACATTCAGTAATTGTACCCTGCCAAATATTGAAAACTGCTTCTCTTACACGTGCAACCGTCGGTCTTGTTTCTTTTCCTGGTAGCGTTTTCAGCTGACGATTACCGTAAATTCTCAGACTCATACTTTATCTTTTTCGGACTCGGGATAATTTGCACCACAAACTTTGCCTCACTTCAACCCAATTACAGAAAAGTAAAGTTACCACAAACATGAAACTGTAATGATTTAAAGTGGGCGTAAATATCCCAACATTTTAATCTAAGTTGTCGAAAATAAATGTATTAAACCATAACTTTTTCTCTAACCTGAGACACAAAGTTTGACAAAATTTGTAATCCAATATTAGAAGATTTTTCCGGATGGAACTGTACCGCCATTAAATTGTCTTTAGCAATTGCAGCTGTTACAGTTTGATTCCCGTGAGTAATATTAGCTGCAGAAATTTTTGGATCTATGGGGTCGACGTAAAAAGAATGAACAAAATAAACCCATGGTCTAGAAGGTAAATGTTCCCATAAAGTTGATTTTTGTTGGGTTATTTCCAGCTGATTCCAACCCATATGAGGAATTGTAATTCCTGCTTCTGGCTGAAAACGTTTTACTTTTCCGGGAATAATTCCTAATCCCCTTTCAATACCTTCTTCACTAGATTCAAAGAGAATTTGCAGTCCTAAACAAATACCTAAGAATGGTTTACCTGATGCAATAACTGATTTTATTGGACCTTCTAAACCTCGATTTCGCAAGTTTCGCATTGCGGGGTCAAAAGCTCCAACACCTGGTAAAACGACGGCATCTGCTCTTTCTAAATCCTTAGAATAATCTGTAATTTTTGGAATAGCTCCTGCTTTTTCTAATCCTTTACAGACTGAGTGCAAATTACCCATCTCGTAATCTACGATTGCAATTACAGCCATTTGCCTGCTCCCGATAAATTTATTATGGAGGGTATTTCTATTGTAAATAAAATTTTTTATGAAGAGAAGAATACTATTAACTTCTTTTGATATTTGGCTTCCAGATCAAAAATCAAATTCTGCAAATGATTTGTTGATTGCTCTCGAAAAAATTCACCCAACAGATGATTATTTAACTTTTGTAAAACAGATACCAGTTGATGTTTCTTTGGCTAGCAATCGGGTAATTAAAAAAATCCGTCAAATCCAGCCAGGTGCAATAATCTGTTGTGGCATGGCAGAAAAAAGAACTCAATTGAGTGTGGAATCAAATGCTAGTAGTACAGCTATATCATCGGCTGAAAATCATCAAAGAGTTCTCTACACAACAGTTGATTTAGAACTGTTAGTCAAGGGTATAGAAACTGTTCAGATTAGCCATGACTGCGGTAAATTTGTCTGTGAAGGACTTTATTATTCAGTCTTAGATTATTTGCAACAAAATCAAATCAAAATTCCTTGCATATTTGTTCACGTTCCGATTTTGACTGAAGAAAATACTTCATCTATCCTTAATCATTTTCTATTAATTATTGATAGACTGGCACTTTCATAAACTTATGTGCGTCTTGATGGTGCAAAAAACGTCTGGATATATGTTGCCATTCTTACTAAATTTTTCAATTGCTTTTCCGATCGCTCAAGTTACTCCTTCTCCAACACCGGTAGAATTTGTTCGACCACAGGAAGTTCGACCTTTGTCAGGGAATCTTGATAATGTCCCTGTATTTAATAGCAATAGTCCAGAATTAGTTCTTAAAGAAGGAATTTTACTTTCTACTTTTCCCCAAAAAGATAAAAAATCGCCAGAAGCACACTTGAATTTTCCCTTCCGGGGTCGATTTGATGTATTTGCACATCATGTTGCGAAAGCTCCCACACCAGAAGATTTACGGACACTATATATAGGTGTAATTCTGCATAATCCCAGCAAAGAAGCTGTAAAGGTTGATGTATTGCATGCAGCCAGTTATCTCAGTCAACCCGATGCGCCATTTGTTGACCTACCAGCCCAAGAGAATAATCTTTTTGGTAAAGTGCACGCTGGTCCGGGTAGTCGCGCTACCCATGACGTTCTCCGCAGTAAGCGACAGTCTATCTTACCTCCGCAAATTACCATTCCACCTGGTGAAAGTAAAATGTTACTAAATTCACCAATCCCGGTAAAAGAATTCGACCCACCCATCAACGGTAGGTCAACTTTAATGCGATTGCGGAGCAATGGAACGGTATATGCAGCTAGTTTGGCAATGTTTGCACCGAATGATGCAAATGGTCAAGAACGCGCTCCAACCCTAGCAGAATGGCAAAATTTACTTAATAATGGCAAGTTAGCCGGACCGCGAGATAAAAAACCAACTCCTCCAGATAAAACTAATAAATCAATAATTTATGGTCGCGTTGCTGGAGTAGCTAAAGGTTCTTTGTGGAGAACTTTACTGCGAGATAGTTCCGAAGCAACTTATTTAACAATTCCTGATCGCGATCGCGCCATTTCTTACGGTGTTAGTACTCTTGATCGCGGTACCCTTGGTACTGAACAGATTCAAAGCGCACCCATGCTAGTCCGCTATCCCGACACAGCATATCGCGCCCACGGTAACTATGGAATCCAATACAGTTTAAGTTTACCGCTTTACAATAATACAAATAACCAGAAAACTGTCAGTGTTTCCTTACAAACACCAATTAAAGAAGATAAGTTAAGTAAAAATGGATTGCGTTTTTTTGCAGAACCAACCAAAAGAGTATTTTTCCGGGGAACAGTATTAGTCCGCTACACCGATGATAAAGGAATACCGCAGACACGTTACGTACATTTGGTGCAAAACCGAGGCGAACAAGGTAAACCTTTAGTAACCCTAAATATCAAGCCAAATGACACAAGATTGGTGCGGGTAGACTTTCTTTATCCTCCAGATGCAACCCCACCTCAGGTGTTGACAGTAAGAACTTTTTGATTTGGGTAGGGTGTGTTACGGTGCGGTTTAATGATGGGGAAAAAGAAACATATCTTTGAACCGTAACACACCACCAGATACATCAGGTTAACTCACATCTTGCACCAATAAAATTTGATGTATTTCAATCACTCAGTATTAACGGCAAAACCTTAATTTAGCGATAAAAGCTAAGCAAAATAATGTAGCTTTATTGCGGTAATTTTGAGGTTTTAGTGTTTTACACCCAGAGGTGCAAGATCTGAGTTAAGGTTTCAATCACTCAAAAAAATGCTGGATAAACAAAAGCAAATGCTGTGGAACTTGGTATTTGCTTTCCATCGAGTTCTTCCACAATAACTGTTTCAAATTCCTTATCCCAACGAGCGCGGATTTGACGATCGTTAAAATCAACTAATTTGGTACCAACTTTTGCCATTTCTTGGTGACTAAACTGTAAACTTGCACCAGAAAAACGGTTATTAGGCTTTTGATTATCTGCTTCCCATACATAGGTGACAATTGCTTTGGGAGGAAGCTTGCGGGAATCTTGATTGCGGACGGGGAATATAATTTGATTATCTGTGTAATAGGTACCGTAGGGATATCTTTGGTAATCGCGGTTATGTCCGGTTTTGGTGGAAAGAATTTTACTGTTGGGATATTTTTTTAACCAAGCACCAAGGGTTGTTTTAACTGTGGGAACTTTTGCTAAAGAAAGATTAGTTCTAGGACCAACCACACCCAAAGCCCAAGGTTGAGCGTAAAGGGTATCATTGGCGCGATCGTACATTATTAAACAGCTTTGATAAAGTTTTCCTGAGACCCCAAAAGTTGAACCACCTCGTTGAAAAGCAACTATTGTGTCACATAAAGGACAATAGGAAACCGCTACATTAATACCCCCAACCGTATCATTAACTATTTCATGCCAATTCATAATCCCAAACGGATAAACTTTGACTTCTCCATTTACAACAACACCAATAACTGTTTCATCTGATTTGAAAGGTGTAGTTTTGGCTGTATCAAAGCTGGGATTATCAATACTGGGGATACCATCTTTACCTGGTCCTCCATCCAGCAAATCATCTAATTTAATTCGGGCGTTCTCCAGTGGGTTTTTATTTTGTTTGTGCAGGTCATCAAGTTCTTTATTTTGGTCATTAAAATATTTGGTCAGAAAAAAATAGCGGAGTTTAAAATTATCCCAACCACCAGCATGAGTCACTAATCCGCCAAATGCGATCGCGATCGTTAATATTGCAGCAATGGCTAACCGGGTTAGTATCTTCATCGCTCGTATCCTCAAACTCCTTCCTACTAATTACTAGTAGATTTGATGAAGTTTAATGCAGCTTGAGAATCAGATAATAATTTGATGAGAGGGGATTGGGGATTGGGGACTATAGGGATTGGGGATTGGGATTAATTTTGCACCGATGCGCTTCGTCTCATTGTGTTAACAGTGCTAGCTGTATTTGGGTGGCGTTAGCCACATAGAAATTAGATTTGAGAAACCGATGAATAAAATACTTTATCTATCTTCCCAATCGCCATATGACGCTATCGCGTCACGCTTTGCTAACGCCAATCCCGAATCCCGAATCAAATCTTCCTAATCCCTTGCTCCAAACCCCGACAAACTCCCGTAAGAAAATCCAAATCTAAAGTAGCAATAGTATCGCTAGGTTTATGATAATGGGGGTTGCGCATAAATGATGTATCCGTGACCATCATTGCTGGATAACCCACATCCCAAAATGGTGCATGGTCGCTCCGTCGAGTTGGAGGAACTAATTTACCCTTATTTGGTACTGTTAGCCATTCGCTAGGTGTCCCAGATTGGCGGATGTTACGGCATAGATGAATTAAATCTGGTATAGTTCGCAAATTACCAATTAAAGCAATAAAGTCCCCACAATCGGGATAAAAGCGTTCTAAAGGAGGAGGGTAAGATTGGGAATTAGGTCTAGAATCTTTATAACCCAGCATTTCCAGAGAAATCATCAAACGTAATTTTTGTTTCTCTTGCTGCAACATTGCTGCATATTCAGCAGAACCAATTAAGCCATATTCTTCCATATCAAAAGCTATTAGCCGCAGGGGATATTTAATAGGTTCTTTTGCAAACATTCTGGCTAATTCTAACAAAACAGCCACCCCCGTAGCATTATCATCAGCCCCCGGAGATCCCGGAACAGCATCATAATGAGCTGCAATTAAAATTGGTGGTAAATCTCTCTTTTTCTTTCTGGGTAAACCGGGTAAATTGAGGATGAGATTTTTGAATGTTTTACTTTTGAATGAAAAGGTGTGGATTTCCACACTTCCCCACTGACTAAATGAAGCGCGAATGTATTCCTGGACAAAAAAATGACCAGCCGACGCCATATATGGATCGCGCTCCCGTACTATTTCAGAGAGGTGAGTTGTTAGTTGCTCTTTTAAATTCACAAATTAATTGATAAAGAATACTCAATGACAGTGTATTTCTCAAGTGCAAGATACAATAAATCAAGCATTGGATCTAAAGAAATAAAATTTATAAGTAACATTAGGAGAAAAGTAACGCATGGGCAAAGTAGTCGGCATTGATTTGGGTACAACCAACTCAGTAGTTGCCGTCATGGAGGGAGGCAAGCCGGTGGTTATTGCCAATGCTGAAGGAATGCGAACCACACCCTCGGTGGTAGGCTTTAGTAAAGATGGCGAAAGAGTTGTGGGACAAATGGCGCGGCGACAAACCATCCTCAATCCCCAAAATACTTTTTTCGCAATTAAACGCTTTATGGGACGTAAGTATGGCGAACTTAGTCCGGAAACGAAGCGTGTACCTTATACCATCCGCAAAGATGAGTTTGGCAGTATCAAAATTAAATGTCCGCGTTTAAGTAAGGACTTTGCCCCAGAAGAAGTTTCCGCAATGATATTGAAGAAGTTAGCGGAAGATGCAAGTACTTATTTGGGAGAAACTGTAACCGGCGCGGTGATTACAGTTCCAGCATACTTTAATGATTCTCAACGCCAAGCTACCCGAGATGCAGGTAGAATTGCTGGTTTAGAAGTGTTACGAATTCTTAACGAACCTACTTCCGCATCTTTAGCCTACGGTTTAGATAAGGCTGAAAATGAAACTATCTTGGTATTTGACTTGGGTGGCGGTACTTTTGATGTTTCTATTTTGGATGTAGGCGATGGTGTATTTGAAGTCAAAGCAACTAGCGGTGATACCCAGTTGGGGGGTAATGACTTTGATACGCGGATTGTAAATTGGTTAGCAGAACAATTTTTAGAAACTGAAGGCGTAGATTTAAGACGCGATCGCCAAGCTTTACAGCGTTTAATGGAAGCGGCAGAAAAAGCCAAAATTGAACTTTCGGCGGTTGGGGTCACTGATATCAATTTACCGTTTATTACCGCTACAGAAGATGGTCCAAAGCATTTAGAAACTCGGTTGACTCGGGCTCAGTTTGAAGGAATGTGCGATGATCTGTTAGGAAGATTGCGCAACCCAGTCAAACGGGCGTTACGAGATGCGGGATTGTCGCCACGAAGTATTGATGAAGTAGTATTGGTAGGTGGTTCTACCCGGATGCCGATGGTTAGACAATTGGTTCGGGCAATGATTGGTTTGGAACCTAACCAAAATGTCAATCCTGATGAAGTTGTGGCGGTGGGTGCAGCGGTGCAAGCAGGCATTCTCGCCGGAGAACTCAAAGATATATTATTGCTGGACGTTACACCTCTATCCCTAGGATTAGAAACTATTGGCGGGGTGGCGAAAAAATTAATTCCTCGTAACACTACTATCCCAGTTCGCCGTTCCGATGTTTTCTCTACTTCGGAAAATAACCAAAATACCGTCGAAATTCATATTGTCCAAGGCGAACGGGAAATGGCTGCGGATAATAAATCCCTGGGACGATTTAAGTTATACGGTATTCCACCAGCACCGAGAGGTATCCCACAAATACAAGTATCTTTTGACATAGATGCAAATGGAATCTTACAGGTAACAGCTTTAGACCGGACTACCGGAAGAGAACAAAGTATTACAATTCAAGGCGCTTCCAATCTTAGTGAAGCTGAAATCCGCCAGATAATTCAAGAAGCTGAAAAATTTGCGGAAGTAGACAGACAGCGCAAAGAAAAAGTAGAAAAGCGCAATCGTGCTGAAGCATTAATATTGCAAGCCGAAAGACAATTACGGGAAGTAGCATTAGATTTAGGTATCAATTTTGCTCGCAATCGCCGCCAGCGCATAGATAATATTTGTCGAGAACTGCGGGAAAGTTTGGAAGCCCAAGACGAGCGGGGAATAGATCAGACCTATGCTGATTTGCAAGATGCTTTATATGAATTAAGTCGGGAAGTTCGGGAATTCTTCCAAGAAGATGAAGAAGATGACCTATTTGGTACAATTCGCGACATCTTTATTGGTGAGAAAGATGATGACGATCGCGATTTTTACAACGACAGAAGCTACAATCGAGATTATGATCGGGGCGGTTATAACCGGGGTGGTAGCTATGACCGAGGTGGTGGCTATGACCGTGGTGGTGGCTATGACCGTGGTGGTTACGAGCGGGGTGGTGGCTACGAGCGGGGTGGTGGCTATGACCGAGAACCTAACCCAAGTTATAACCAAGGGTATGAGAAAGATTACAACCGGGGTCGCAACAACAACCGAGATTGGGAACAAGACGACAGGCGAGGATATGATAGCGATCGCGATCTAGGAAGCTATGACCGAGAAAGAAGCAAAGACTATAACCAAGGATATGGTCGAGGTTATGATAGAGATCGAGATGTAGAAAGGGATAGCAAAGACAGCCGTTCTTATAAAGGAAAGCGAAGTTCTTCCCGCAACCCCCGCCCCAGCTACAGAGATAATTGGGATGACGATGATGATGATTGGTTCTAAGTTATACCAGCAATTACCTGTATACGGGACTTTCGGCTTTATCTGTAGTAAATATCTGCAAATTATTGAACTGTACGGATAGTTACTAAAGGCTGAGCTTAGTGGGTGTCATGTGCGGATTTTACCAACAGGAATTTGTAGTCATTCCTCGGTTACAAATCTCCTATCCGCAAGGACAGAGAATAACAAGAATTAAAAATATTAATAAACAAAGGAATATTTATTGTCCAATAAAAAAAATTAACATCTAAAATCTAACATCTGAAATCTAAAATCTAGAATCTCAACTTAAACAACTGGCTATGCAGAATTTGCAGAATTTCCGCGATTATTACGAAATTTTGGGAGTATCTAAAAATGCCTCTATTGAGGAGATTAAAAAGGTTTATCGTCGTTTGGCGAGACAGTACCACCCCGATTTAAATCCAGGTGATAAATCTGCTGAAGAAAAATTTAAAGCCATCGGTGAAGCCTACGGAGTACTTTCTGATCCCGCAAAAAGATCCCAGTACGACGAATTTAGTCGCTTCTGGAAGCAAAAGAATTTTGGTAAGCAAGGTAAACGAGGTGATAGTCGCTCCGCTTCTAGTAACGGAAGTGGAGGTTTCGATCCCAGTCAACATCAAACATTCGAAAGTTTTATTAATCAAGTTATTGGGAGGAATAAAAATTCGAGTACAACAACAGGTAACTCAAGCAAAACTAAGACTACCGATCCGTTTCGTTCTCCCCCCAGAACCAAGTATGAGTATACCGTTAACCCTCGTACCAATCGTCGAGATATTGAAGCTAGACTGACCATACCTTTAGAAAAAGCGTACAAGGGTGGTTTGGAAAGAATTCGTTTGGAAGATGGACGTTCTCTAGAAGTAAAAATGCCCCCAGCGATGGTGACAGGTCAAACTATCCGTCTGCGTAATCAAGGAATTGGTGGTGGTGACTTGTATTTAAAAATCACTGTAGAACCCCATCGAATGTTTAAAATGGAAGGCTTTAATATTTTTTGTCAGGTACCAGTTACTCCTTCAGAAGCTGTGCTTGGGGGACAAGTTGAAGCACCGACTCTTGATGGATTAGTAAAAATGAGTATTCCTCCAGGTGTCAGAACGGGTCAAAGATTGCGCCTCGCAAACAAAGGTTATCCTTACGAAAATGGTAAACGTGGCGACCAATTAGTAGAAATTCAAATAGTAACTCCCAAACAAATTAGCACCCGAGAACGAGAACTTTATGAGAAAATACGACAAATTGAAACTTTTAAGCCCCGTAATGAATTGGGCTAAGATATTTCAGTTCCACAAAAGAAAATTTACTTTTAAATAAATCCCAAACATATCTCAAACTAAATTTCTGTATAGTAGGGCATATTATTCCAAGGTAACAAGATAAATTGTTCAAAATAAATCGCTCAAAAATTTCTCACTCAAAAAATTGTTCAAAAATCTATTGAATTAGTAATTTTGTCAACTAAAAAGTTTATTAGTTTAGAAATTTATCTACTCGTAAATTCATAAACTTAAAAATTTACATATATACTTAGGTTGTTAACTTATGAGTACCCATACCAGGGGGAAAATATAGTTTTACAATATTAAGAGCAGAGAAATCGACACAATAAGTGGAACCAGCTGTGAATCAAAACGGGATATCACAACAGAGCAAACCCAATTATTATTCTCTACTGGGATTGCATCCTGGAGCTTCAGTGATTCAAATTCGTCGTGCTTATCGGGAATTAAGCAAACGCTATCACCCAGACACAACTGATTTACCCACTGCTGTTGCAACTAAAAAGTTTCAACAGATCAACGAAGCTTACGCAACTCTTAGCAACCCAGACCGACGATTTTCCTACGACTTAACAATAGGTTATTCCCGTTTTGGAGTAATTCAACCTCCCTCAGATTTAAATACTCCTGTTTCCCGTTCGTATGACTGGTCTAAATCCGCTTATTTAGATGCTTCAGATCGTCCCTTGTCTCCTGGCGAACTTTTTGCATTGTTTGTATTAGGAGTAACTTTTTTAGCATGTTTGTTATTAGCGATCGCAATTGGTTTAACTCGCGGCGATACTGCTCTAGAAACCCAAATTAGTCAAGCAATGTTTTCCCCCGAACAACCAATTACTTCGAATTTAGTTAGTTACCAATGGGAAACACTTGAAACTCTCAGCTTTGAAACAGAATTCGGGCTAAGTGAATCAGGAGCCAGCAGTAAAATCACATAGGGGTTGTCTTGGTTTTTAAACTTCTACTCGCTTCCAATATCAATGAGATACTGTAGTAGCAAAAATTGAACAAGAGATAAAACCATTAATATAAATCAATCCAAAAATTTTGATACTTTGTAATTCTGATACTTTTAGTTTTTCTGTTTAAATACTTTAGCCAAATATATACCCCCAAAATTCATTCATAAAAGTTGACCTTCAGCGTTCCCATTCACTTTACAATGTGAAATATAGGTTTAGCGTTGTTAAAAGTAATTAGCGCGATTTACAAATGTCCTGGCTGTTGGATATATCTTAAGTCGGCACAGAGTAATATTCTTAACTTCGACAGGTGAATTATTTAGAATTGCTTATGGATCTCCCCGTTCCAGAAACCCCTTTGTATAACCATACCTTGCCCCAAATAGAACAGTGGCTAACACATCAAGGTTGCGAGCAAGATAAAAAAGAGCTAGAGCATTGGCAATTAAAAAGACCAGCCTGGGAAGCGGAGCTTTGGCTGGATATTGAACAAATTATAGTTAAGTATATTCAAGCCGGAGAAAACGGACAAGATATACAACGTTCATTTAAATATTCCCTATCTCGCCGAGATATAGAAGAAGCAGTGTTTTCTGGACCGTAATCTGGGGATTAGGGACTAGGGACTGGTGACTAGGGATAGCATGCGTGCCGCCTTGCGGCATAGAGCCTACGGCGTCGGCAGATCCGCAGGTGACGGCTCCGTAGGTAGCGCAGCTATAGTCATAGCCTCTGGGGACTAGGGACTGGGGACTAGGGACTAGGAAGTAATATTTGAATTTTCATCCCAATTCCTAATCCAATGTGACGCTGTAGATACTAACATGTATGTGCTTACGCCCCGCCTTGCTAACGCCTCACGCTAACGTTAATCCCCAATACCCGAATCCCCAATCCCACTATCAAACTTTCCCAAACCGTCTTTCTCGCTGTTGGTAAGCAGATAAGGCACGGTGAAATTCGTTACGGTCAAAATCTGGCCACAAAGTTTCAGTAATATATATTTCTGAATAAGCAATTTGCCAGAGAAGGAAATTACTAATTCGCATTTCCCCGCTAGTACGAATTAATAAATCTGGGTCGCAACTACCAGCAGTGTAAAGATGGCGTTCAAAAATTGCTTCATCAATTTCATTCGGTTGTAGCAAACCTTTTTGAACTCGATCTGCAATGCTACGACAGGCTTGGAGAATTTCTAGCCTACCCCCGTAATTAGTGGCAACGTTAAACTGGATAGTTCGATTATTCCTGGTTGTTTCCATTGCGTGGGTTATTTCTTTTTGCAACCCCACTGGAAGTTCTTCTAAGTCCCCAACAAAACGAATTTGAACATCCTCCTCTATCATTTCTTCTAGTTCTTGGCGTAAAACTCGTCCAAATAAGGTCATCAAAAATTCGACTTCTTCTTCGGGTCTTTTCCAATTTTCTGTGGAAAAAGCATAAGCCGTCAAAGCTTTTATTCCCCAATCTTTACAGGTGCGGAGCAAATTTTTGAGTGCATCCACTCCTCGTTTGTGACCCATAATTCGGGGTAATCCCCTTTTTTTTGCCCATCGACCATTACCATCGCAAATAACTGCAACGTGTCTGGGTAGTAATTCTCGTTTTAAGTCGACTGGCAAATATTGCTGTTCTGTTTGTTGTGTTGTCATTTTTTATCTCGAGAAGCAGTCGATGATAATCCGGGTAAGTACGAAATCATTTTCAGTGCTTTGTTACGAATCCGACGCCCCAAACTGAATAAATCGGAAGCAACTGCTTCCCGATCAACACTGGGGGATAATCGAGTCTCTAACGACTCTTTCAGCTTCGTGATCGTAAGTGGTCTATTAAGAGTTCCCCTTTCTGCTAAAGAAATAGAACCTGTTTCTTCTGATACAACAACACAAATGCAATTTTCGACCCGCTCAGTAATACCCATCGCTGCCCGATGGCGTGTTCCCAACTGGCGCGAGGCTGTGCGTCCCGAAAGCGGTAAAATTATACCCGAAGCCACTATCCGAGAACCACGTAGCAATGTAGCACCATCGTGTAAAAGAGTTTTCGGCTGAAATATCGTCTGTATCAGTTCTTTAGAAACATTTGCATTTAGTTTTACACCGGGTACGGAAAAGTCCCGCTCGTCAATTTGTCCGGTAGTTTCGATAATCAACAAAGCACCAATACGATTTTTCGAGAGTTCTCTAACTGCATCGACAATTTCATCAATGACACTATCCGCTTTTGGGACTGCCAAATTAGAAGGTTGAAATAACTGGCGAAATTCGCCACGTCCTAGTTGTTCCAAAAATCGGCGGAACTCTGATTGCAGAGCAACCGCCATTGCCACAGCACAGCCAATGACTAACTTTTCCAGTACAAACTTTAACCTTGTGAACTCCGAATTATCAATCAGGGCTGAGACCAACATCAAGATGATAAATCCCCGCACCATCCAGAGTGTGCGACGCTCACTGATCAGAACTAATATCATGTAGGTGAGCGCCAGCACCAACAAAATATCCAGAGTGTCAAGCGGCAAAGACTTTGACCATTCTATATTTTTGAGCCATTGCGCCCACCAATCTCCCATGAAATCTGGATTTTACCTTCGGTCTTTTATCGTATAAGTAAATAGACACTAATCAATAGTCAAAATTCAAAATTCAAAGCACTTTTACTTTTAAATGTAAACTCAGCTTTGTTGCTCTATCTTAGTATGAATCTCGGAAATCCCAGATGTAGTAATAAAAAATTCTGGAACAAGATTTTCCGTTTGTGGAACGGAAAAAGATCGTGCAACAGAAAAATATGATTTAGTACAGGGTAGCATCCCAATATTTCCCTTGCTGGAACAATACCTATGTAATTAGTAAGATTCCGTGTTGGTAACATTCGGGATATGCTTTTGCCCTTATCCGGAAGATTTAAAGTAAGACTTTGGAAAATGTATTCAATTCAAGTAATACTACTCAGGGTGACAAAACACCCTGTATTCAAAGCCTAAAAATTTTGACTAAACACTGCTTGTTAACTAGGAAAGCTTTTCCGGTAAGCAATCTTGTCGAACTAAGTCTTGATAGGTCTCACGACGCAAAATTAGATTTGCTTCGCCCAATTCTACCAAAACTGCTGCGGAACGAGGCAGACGGTTGTAGTTGGATGCCATGCTGTAATTGTAAGCACCAGTACCCATAACTACGAGAATATCTCCTGGTTCTGTTGTTGGCAGTGTAGCATCTTTGATTAAAACATCCCCCGATTCGCAGTGTTTGCCAGCAATTGTTACTGTTTCTGTAATTGGAGCGGACATTTTATTAGCAATTACAGCCCGATATACGGACTGGTACGTAATCGGACGGGGATTGTCCGACATTCCACCATCTACTGCAATATAGGTTCTAATTCCGGGAATTTTTTTGGAGGAACCAACAGTATATGCTGTTACACAAGTTGTACCAATGAGCGAACGCCCAGGTTCGCACAGTAATTTTGGCAAAGGTAAATTTTGAGTGTTACAGGTTTCTTCAATTGCTTCACAGATTGGTTTTACCCATTCTTCAATACTGGGCGGATCATCTGATTCTATATATGTTATTCCTAAACCACCACCTAAGTTTAACTCAGTGATATTTAAACCTTTGGAATTGGCATTTTGTAACCACTTAACCATTAATTGAGCTAAATCTCGGTGAGGTTGGCGTTCAAAAATTTGGGAACCAATGTGGGCGTGCAAGCCAACGCAATTGAGAATAGATTTATGTTTGTTAATTTCCTCGAATAATTCGTCCAAGTGATTTGGGTCAAAACCAAATTTACTATCCAGTTGCCCAGTACGGATGTATTCATGGGTATGACAATCAATTCCAGGGGTCAGACGCAACATGATTCTAATCGGCACTGATGACTCAGAACTATTATTTTTTCCGAGTTCAACCAAAAGGCTTAATTCATACCAGTTGTCTACTACAATGGTGCAACCAGACTCACTAGCATAAATTAGTTCTTCCCTAGACTTATTATTACTGTGGAAATAAATTTTGTCGGGAGTGACGCCGGCTGTTAATGCGGTGTAAAGTTCGCCACCGGATGCGACATCTATTCCTAATCCTTCACTAGCTACGATCGCACAAACTGCTAAACAATTCCAAGCTTTGGAAGCATATAATACTTGAGATTCACCCTTGTAATAATTCTGGAAACTATCCCGATATTGGCGACAAGCAGTTCGTAAGCTTTCCTCATCCAAAATATATAGTGGGGAACCAAACTGCTGTACTAATGTGACCACATCACAGCCGCCAATTTCTAAATGTCCTGAATTATTGGTTCTAGCTGTTAATGGCAATAATTGCTGATTTGGAGAAAGATTTTTGTTATCAGTGTTTTTTGGAGGTAAATACTTGTTACCAGAATCTTGAACCCCCGTAGGGTGAGTCGATACCATAATTGTCAGGATTATCCTTGTTTAAAATGTGGACGCTTATTGTCCATTTCCCGATTCTCAGTTTACCTTTAATGTTGAAAGGAGACACTCGTTCGCTTTTCTTGAAAAGGGCGTTCTTATGGTGTCTCATTGATTTTCAAGGACATTTCAAGTTTTGCCAACAGTGTGAAATCATTCAAATTAGAGATCAAAATTCTTTCTGCAGAGCATTTAGATGCGCTTGTAGAACTAGATCGTATCTGTTTTAACGGTCTGTGGAGTCGAGAAGCTTATCTTAGGGAGCTAGAAAGTTCAACTAGCAATTTAATGGGCTTATTTTCTCCTATTCATCCCTTACAACTTTTGGGAGTAGGTTGTTTTTGGTCAATTTTAGAAGAAGCACATATTACAATCTTGGCTGTCCATCCCCAACATCAGAACCAAGGTTTAGGACAAATGTTACTTTGTTTTCTGCTTCAGAAAGCTTATAAGCAGGGTTTAGAGCGAGCGACATTAGAAGTACGGCCTTCCAACATAGCAGCAATTTCTTTATATCAGAAATTTGGTTTTAAAACCGCAGGACGACGACGACGATATTACATTGATAACGGGGAAGACGCTTTAATTCTTTGGTTAGGGGATTTGAAACATACCCAATTCCAAAAAACTCTGGATACCTGGCAAGAATTATTTAGCGATCGCCTCAAAAATTCTAACTGGGAAATATTTCTTGAGAAGTAGTTTCATCTATAAGCAACAGAATTTTTACTTATAGGTTTTTTGTCTTCAACAAACTTTATCAAAGCTGTCATCTACCTGAGAAACAAGCTTAACGTTATTTTTTCTTATTAATATCGAATATAGTATAAATAATTAAAATTAAGTATTTCTGGTCATAGACGAAATTAAAATAAAATGATATGGAAAATATGGTAGATTTGACATATTAATTGCAACTAAATCTTAAAATTACTGGTTTATAGCTAGCAGTTAACCAAAAACGTAACGTTCGGGTTGATTTTAGTCACATACTGAGTACAAAATAATCACAAAAACATAGTGATTACACAGAGAAGAAAAGTAGAGGATAATGTGACCTCTTTATCTTTCTACAGACATTGAAAATATTAGCCTGTGCTAAAATCAGCGTACCGGCACGACGCAGGTAATGGGACAATGTTTGAACGCTTCACAGAAAAAGCCATTAAGGTCATAATGCTCGCCCAAGAGGAAGCAAGACGTTTGGGGCACAACTTTGTTGGAACCGAACAAATTCTCCTGGGTCTGATTGGTGAGGGTACGGGAGTGGCTGCAAAAGTACTGAAATCCATGGGGGTCAATCTTAAAGACGCCCGGATTGAGGTAGAAAAAATCATAGGCCGGGGTTCGGGTTTTGTCGCGGTGGAAATACCATTTACACCAAGGGCAAAACGAGTTTTAGAACTGTCCTTGGAAGAGGCACGCCAACTGGGGCACAATTACATTGGCACAGAGCATCTGTTGTTAGGCTTAATCCGAGAAGGAGAAGGTGTAGCAGCTAGAGTGCTAGAAAACCTGGGCGTGGATTTATCTAAGGTCCGAACTCAAGTTATCCGAATGTTGGGAGAAACCGCTGAGGTGGCTGCTACTGGTCAATCAGGACGGACGAAGACCCCAACCTTGGATGAATTCGGTTCAAACCTGACTCAAATGGCAGGGGATGGTAAGTTAGATCCAGTTGTAGGACGCGCTAAAGAAATCGAGCGTGTCATTCAAATTTTGGGTCGACGTACAAAAAACAACCCTGTCTTAATTGGGGAACCAGGTGTAGGTAAAACTGCAATAGCTGAAGGTTTAGCGCAGCGAATCGCCAATAAAGATGTTCCTGACATCTTAGAAGAAAAACGTGTAGTAACTCTGGATATTGGTTTGCTGGTAGCAGGAACCAAATATCGGGGTGAATTTGAAGAACGCCTGAAGAAAATTATGGACGAAATTCGTCAGGCGGGAAATGTAATTTTAGTAATAGACGAAGTACACACCCTCATTGGTGCGGGTGCGGCTGAGGGCGCAATTGATGCAGCCAATATCCTTAAGCCAGCTTTGGCGCGGGGAGAATTGCAGTGTATTGGTGCAACGACCTTAGACGAGTATCGCAAGCACATCGAACGAGATGCTGCTTTGGAACGTCGTTTCCAACCAGTCATGGTGGGTGAACCATCTGTAGAAGAAACCATAGAAATTCTTTATGGTCTGCGCGACCGTTACGAACAACATCATAAGTTAAAGATTTCTGACGATTCCTTAGTTGCGGCGGCAAAATTATCCGACCGTTACATTAGTGATCGTTATTTACCAGATAAAGCTATTGACTTAATTGATGAAGCCGGTTCTCGCGTCCGCTTAATTAATTCTCAGTTACCACCAGCAGCGAAGGAATTAGATAAAGAGCTACGACAAATCTTGAAGGAAAAGGACGATGCTGTCCGCTCCCAAGATTTTGACCGAGCTGGCGAATTGCGCGATCGAGAAATGGAAATTAAATCCGAAATTCGCGCCATTGCTCAGAGCAAATCTAATTCTGGTCGTGCAGAAGGTGAAGAACCTGTAGTCACAGAAGAAGACATTGCTCATATTGTCGCATCTTGGACTGGGGTTCCTGTGAACAAGCTAACGGAATCGGAATCCGAAAAGCTGTTACACATGGAAGACACCTTGCACCAGCGCCTGATCGGTCAAGAAGATGCTGTGAAAGCAGTATCTCGGGCTATTCGTCGCGCTCGCGTAGGTTTGAAAAATCCCAATCGACCCATTGCTAGCTTTATTTTTTCTGGTCCAACTGGTGTTGGTAAAACAGAATTAGCGAAGTCTTTGGCTTCCTACTTCTTTGGTTCTGAAGAAGCAATGATTCGCTTGGATATGTCCGAGTTCATGGAGCGTCATACTGTCAGCAAATTGATTGGTTCGCCTCCTGGTTATGTCGGATACAACGAAGGTGGTCAGCTAACAGAAGCTGTACGTCGCCGTCCTTATACAGTAGTACTATTCGATGAAATCGAAAAAGCACATCCCGATGTGTTTAATATGCTACTGCAAATCTTGGAAGATGGTAGATTAACGGATGCAAAAGGTAGAACAGTAGATTTTAAAAATACTTTACTAATTTTGACATCCAATATCGGTTCCAAGGTCATTGAAAAAGGTGGTGGCGGTATTGGTTTCGAGTTTGCGGATGATGCAAGCGAGTCCCAGTACAATAGAATTAAGTCTTTGGTTAATGAAGAACTTAAGCAATATTTCCGTCCAGAGTTCCTCAACCGACTTGATGAAATTATTGTCTTCCGTCAACTGAGCAAAGACGAGGTCAAAGAAATTGCCGAAATCATGCTCAAAGAGGTATTTGGTCGTCTGGGCGAAAAAGGTATCAACTTAGAAGTTACTGATCGCTTCAAAGATCGTTTGATCGAAGAAGGTTATAGTCCCAGCTACGGTGCAAGACCATTACGTCGGGCTATTATGCGCTTGTTAGAGGATAGTCTTGCGGAAGAAATTCTCTCTGGTCGCATTAAGGACGGTGATACAGCAGTAGTTGACGTGGATGAGGGCGGTAACATTAAAGTTACTGGTCGAGAAAATCAGGACTCTTTACCACAAGCTGTTTCTTAATTACCTGATGAGAATATGAGATTTAAAGTTTACTTTTGAATCTCTGATTCTTGAATTTTTAATAAATAAATAAAAAACGGTAGGGATACTAATATCTCTACCGTTTTTTGTCGCAATTTATAGCACTATCTTTTCTGGTTAGATTTCCTGTTTCCACGTTCCCTGTCTTGGTCAGCATTCCGGCTGCGCCGGATTGCGCCTATCGGCGGCGCTGTTCCCTTTTAAGTAAAACATGATGTTCTAACTTATCTTCTTACTGCTATAAAAACCATAAATATTGTGCAAACAACAATACTCTCGATTCTGAAATGGGAAAAATAATCTCAGAATGATTGTGAAATACCCATATTTGTACTTGGAAAAATAAACGAGAGAATTTATGTTCAAAGTAGCAGTCGGTCATAGCAACGACCCAGATTCCGATTGTGCGATTGCTGAAGTTCTGGAACAGTGTCAAAAATCTTTAGCAGGAAAAATACCAAATGCGGGAATCTTATTTGCTGCGATTGATTTTGACCACAATCTGATTTTGCAAGAAATCGATCAAGTATTTCCAGGAATTGAGTTAATCGGAGGAACAACGGATGGAGAAATTTCCTCTGTATTAGGTTTTGAACAAGATTCGCTAACTTTAACGGTATTTTGTACGGATAATACAAATCTGAAAATATTAGCTGGTATTGGAGAAAATGTTTCTCTAAATCCGGTTGCTGCAACTTCTAGAGCGGTCGAACAAGCACTCAGCAAAAGCAGCAATCTAGCAGCCACAATATGTTTAACCATTCCCGAGACTCTGGGTAGTAGCGGAGTATCGATTTTGAATGGATTAAAGTTAGCTTTGGGACAACAAGTACCAATTTTTGGTGGTTTAGCAGCGGACCAAAATCGATTTCAACAAACTTATCAATTCTTTAAAACTAAAGTTTTCAGTGATTCCGTACCAGTTTTGTTATTCTGTGGAGAATTACTTTTTTCCCATGGAGTCGCAAGTGGTTGGAATCCCATAGGTAAAAAAAGTCTAGTAACTTCAGCCGATAAACATATCGTTTATGAAATTGATGGTGAACCAGCTTTACATTTTTACCACCGATATTTGGGTTCCTTAACACCTGCTGCTGAATATCCTCTGGCTATTTATGGGGATGTTACAGAGCAATTTTACATGAGAGCTCCTAAAACTCACGATTCTTCTAACGGTAGTATTACTTTTTTTGCTGATGTTCCCAATCAAGCATTAGTACAAATTACACAAGCAAGTTGTGATGATATTCTCACAGCTTCAAAAATATCAATGACAAATGCATTAGAAAATTATCCCGGTGTAGAACCCAAAGTAGTTTTGTTTTTTTCCTGCGCCTCAAGAAGACAAATTCTCGGTACTCGTGCTCGAGAAGAATATCAAATTGCTAAAAGTTGTTTGAAAATAGAACTACCTTGTTGTGGTTTCTATGCAAATGGTGAAATTTCTCCCAATTCGGGTTCTAATTGGACTTATTTCCATAATGAAACATTTGTGACTTTAATGTTAGGAGAAAAATAAACGAAATGACCATCGCAACGAATTTAGAACAAAAAATAAAAGATTTAGAAAAAGCTAATCGTATTCTTCAAAAAAAGCTCCAACGTTCTGAAGCTGATAGAATAAATTTAGAAGAGAATAATCACAAAAAAGAATCTTTGCTCAAACAGGTTATTAAAGAGTTTAAAACAACTCAATTACAACTAGTTCACAATGAGAAAATGTCTTCCTTAGGTCAATTAGTTGCAGGAGTTGCTCATGAAATTAATAATCCTGTTAACTTTATTCATGGTAATATTTTTCATGCCCGTGAATACATATTAGACCTACTTAGATTAGTCAAAACTTACGAGCAAACATATTCAGATATTTCACCAGAAATTAAAGATTTAGGCGAAGAGATAGATTTAGAATTCATTCATCAAGATTTGCCAAAACTAATAAATTCTATGCAAATAGGGGCTGAGAGAATTCGTGAAATTGTTAATTCTCTCCGTACCTTTTCTCGTTTAGATGAAGCAGAAGTCAAAGCTGTCGATATTCATGAGGGGATAGACAGCACACTTATGATTTTACAAAACCGTTTAAAAGCTAAAAATGAACAAACTCAGAACATTGAAGTTAGAAAATATTACGGCGAACTGCCAAAAATTCAATGTTATGCTGGACAACTCAATCAGGTATTCATGAATATCATTGCTAATGCGATCGATGCTTTGCAAGAAATGGAAAATAATAAAAATAAGCAGGAAAATCAGTTACTGACAATATCCATTCACACCTCAGTGCTCGCAAATCATCGAGTAGCAATAAAAATAATAGATAATGGGTCGGGAATTCCCGAAGAAATTCAAAAAAATATTTTTAATCCCTTTTTCACTACAAAACCTGTAGGTCAGGGAACCGGTTTAGGGATGTCAATTAGCCATCAAATTATTACAGAAATGCACGATGGTTCTCTAACCTGTAGTTCAGAGATAGGAAAAGGAACTTGTTTTACCATTGAAATTCCGGTTAAACATGGTTGTTATTCCAGTTAATTCAAGTTGTTGACTTGGAAATAAAAATATATTTATTAAATTTCTTCTGACACCATTTTTTCTACATATTTCTGGACTAAAGGAACTTGGAAGCTTACTGGTGGAATTTCATCTTGATTTTTGATTGTAATCTTGTCTACTTCCAAAATCTCTTTTCTTACTAACGAGTTTATTACTGATTTATCCGAAATTTTCAGAGGTTTCCCTTGAACTAAATTCTGAAGCGATCGCTGTTCTTTATCATTAAGACTTGTCCATGAATATCGGAAATATAAGTCTCCTCGTTCTAAAACTATGGGTATAACCTTTTCCACATCTTCTTGGTTAGCTTTGGAAATCTCTGCATCTCTGCCATTTTTTCTAATATCTTTATTAAGTAATTCTACTATTTCGTAGCAAACTAGCTGAACTAAATAAGGTTGACAGCGAGTTAAATGGAGAATCCGATTCACAGCATCTTCTTCATAGATGTCAGGAAAATCTGGTATGGGCTTAGTAATTAATTCTTTTGCTTCTAATTCTTTAAGGTAGGTAATCCGAATAGCATGAGCATTAATTAGGTAATTACTCCAATAAATAGGAAGTTCATCAAGTAAGTGGGACCCACAAAAGAGTAAAATCCAATTATTATAGTCTTGCAAAATGTGACGAATAAAATTGAGAGGTGCGTAACTGTTGGTAGATTTCACTAATTGATCCAAGCATTCATATTCGTCAAAACATAAGAGAAATCTTTTCTCAGGAAATTTGTTCTCTATTTTCCTAAACCATTTTTGTAATATAGGAAATGGATCTTGAGCTAACTTGTCCAAATTCAATTCTGGTAAATCAATACTTTGGCGTAAGCGTCGCGTTCCTTCAATAATTTCCTCTACTAAAAACTCTGCAAACCCGCTTAGGGTTGTTGCAGATGCTGCTCCTTGAATATCTACTCGTAATGGTAATAGGTTAGCACTAAGTTTTACTGGCAGATATTTGAGAGTTGAAGTTTTGCCACTGCGACGTCCACCATACAACAATAAAACTGGTGCTTGTTCTTGGGATGTTGACGCCTCTATTTCGTGAAATAAATCAACTCTTCCTTTGAAACGACTCTTTGCAATATTAGGATCTAAAGCGTTTCCAGGAATATAAACCTGTCGAATTTCCTGGGAAGCCTTAGCACTATCTTTCAATAGATCTTTTTTTGACTGTAGAATTTCTCTCCAACTTTGAGCGATTTTGCCAATATAGGTAGCTATTTGCGGCTCGCTAACTAAGGAAATATTATGGAATACTTCTTCTAACGAAATTACATTTTTTTCTAGTAATTTATATCTGAGGTAATCAGAGGGTATTTCGAAATATTGGTGGACGTCCTTCGCTATGTCTAGAAGTCGGCGTAGTGTCCATTCAATATGTTTAGAAGAATTCGAATGAATCCAAGCCACTTCCTCTTTATTCGCAGTATTTGCAATATCCTCTATAGTTTGACATTGATTGAGAGTATACAGAGCTATTTGCAAATTAGCTTTAAATGCTACTTTTTGTTGATTAGTGGAAGTCGTTAAATATTTAATAGTTGTATTTGCTATTTCAGTATTTTCTTTATAAGTATCCATAATCATTTCAACCATAAAAGGTAAGGGAAATATAATTTTTTCATCGAAGCGGGATGGTAAATATCCAATCCAGTATGATGCTTTTCCACCTCTAGAGAAGACAAATAAGGCGGACATACATAGTAATTCTGCAATCCATACAATGATTGGAACCAAGAGAAATACACCACCCCAGATCATAATTATTCTTTGGTCAGGAGCATCTGCTAGTGCCAAACAGGATACCAAACTTAATGCTGTACCAGCAGTTACACCTAATGCGACACCAGAAGCTACACCTGATACCACAATCCATGCTATGCACCATATTACAAGCCACGATGCAACAAAAATCCAGGTTGAACTCCATTCAACACCTAATAAAATAGCTAAGAATAATAAAATACCTAATACCCTTGCCCACTTCATACCCCATTCCCAACCCAAAGATACACCCCACGCTGTTCCTAAAAATACTCCCCATATAGCAGGGAACCATTGATTAGTAACAAGCAGAGTTATTAGAGAGTATGGTGTCAAACCCAAAAGTAATATAACGACTACAAAAATAAATAAAATACCAAAAGAGAACTCAAACCACTTTTCTAGTCTTTGATTATCACTACGCGCAAACCATAAGCCTAACAACCAACCCATCCAAAAAAAACAAGTATGAGTCCAATTAAAGCCATTTACTGGCAAAACTTCATACACTAAACCAAGTAATAGTGCAGCCAAAATTGGTATTAAAGCAGTTACACACCAAACTTGATTAGCGTAATTCTGCAAGCGGGGATTATTAGAAAAATCAGCTTTCAGTTTGAAAGGATTATCTGCAGGTTTTAACTCTGGATGAATCTCTAGTAACCAGTTAGCAAATGTATAGGGTTTTAAATAAGACCACCAAAGAATACGAACACACTGAATCAAATAAATCCAAAATTTAGTCAATGGTAATTCTTGAGTCATAACTAATTTCCAATCTCAAATAGTTCATTAAAAAATTTTTGTATTAAATCACTAACTTCCAACTTATCTAAGCAAATAAGAACTATAGAAATCAATAAAGCAATCCCGATAATTGCCTTGTGAAACTTATCAAAAAAATCACCAACATCGAAGGAAAACTTACCTAAGGAAGAGAATATACTCAATAATTTATCCCAATGATTTAATTTTAGGAAAGTAATCTTACTTTGTCTAACATTTATATTTTTTATAAACTTAATTCTTGCCCATTTTATATCCCTACCTTGTTGACGTGCTTCCCATAAATAAAAACAGGATAATTGTAATTTATAAGGATGTAATTCGCCCCATTCTATCGCTTTTTTTTGTTCGTTTAAATGTAGCTCTGCTGATATTTTGTTTTTACTAATAAGTGATGTAATCTTTATCGCTTCATCTTCTGTTAATTTTCCTAATTCTAAAGTATGACCAATATTGAAAAAAGGAGAACTTAATTCTTTCTCACGAGCATAATCTGCAAGACTTCTACGTGATGCTATTACTAGCATTAAAGCGCTATCATCCATTAAGTAGCGTAAATGGTCATAAAATCCCTTATCAAATTTTTGTGGGCGTTCCAATAATCGACCAAAATCATCCAAGCAAATAACTGGTAATATTTTCTTCTCTTGAAAACTCCTGATTATCCTAGAAAATTTTCTACGATTGATAGATTTATTTAGAAAAGTTTTTTTTAGATAAATGAGTGGTTGATTTGAACTTTCTACTAAATTATCTACTACTTCTTCATAAAAATCCCCTTCTGTTTGACAACGAGAGAGTGATAAATAAATTACGATATATTTTTCATCGTTTATAACTCTTTCTCTCCAAGTTTGATAAAAATGATAAAGAAGAGAGGATTTACCAATTTTTTTCTCACCGATAATATTGATACTTATCGGCTGTATTCCTGTCATTCTATTTACAATAGCTCTCATCTCATCTTCACGACCTACAAATAATCGGCGATCCTTAAGAATTCCATCTATTACAAAGGGATTGCGATAATTAATATTCATATTAAGAAAGTAATTTTGAATAGAATACTTTTGTATCTCAACTTTGCATTTACCCTTTCATTACAGGTTTAATGCATTCTTTTAACTCATATTTATGAATGTAAAATGCATCCTATATGACAAAATTAAAATTTTTATGGAAGCTTAGAGAATTATTAGTACACCAGAAAAAATACATTCATGCTATCTTTTACTCCGATATATAAAGACTTACATAAATACGACTATATAATCAAGTTAATAAAGTGATTTATCCTTTTAAATCCTCTTTTTTAAAAAGTATTTATTCACTCATATATATGCTGATTGAATATTCTTTTTATTTGTCTGAGGAATGTATAAAATTTGATTTTTATTCATTTATGATGTAATGAATCGTTTGCGTAGCGTTTACATTTAGGAAAAAGTAATAGTATTATCTAACTTTTTTTGATTATTTTATTCGCAATGATAACTTATTATTAAATCCTAAAAATTAGTATAATTCCGTTATTATCGTAGCTGATTTTTTATTTGGTCAGTAATATTTTCTCACTAGATTATTCAAAATAAAAATATGATATTCATTCGGGCACACTGATGTGTGCCCCTATAGTTTATAAATTATGAGAATAATTGCTTTTGAAGCATCCCTTATAATTCTCTAAGACATTTCCACATACTTCCGGAATAAAGGCACATTGAAACTTAATTTTCCAAATAAGTCAGTATTTATTCCAAACACAGCTTCTTGCTTTAAGACTTCTTTCCGTACTAGCGATCGCACTATTAATTTATCTTCACGTTTGGGTTTCTCACCGTCTGATAGGCGATAGAGGAAGTTTTTTTCTTCATCTGTAAAACGAGACCATTGTTCTCGAAAATATTGATCGCCCCGTTCTATAACTACAGGGATAACGGCTTTAACGTCTTCTAACGAAGCTCTTGTTATACCGCGAACTCTTTTTTCCTTTTTAATTATTTCATTTAGTCGCTCTATCAATTCAAAACATACTAATTGAACTAGATATGGCTGACAATGAGTAACCTTAATAATTTCATCTACAGCGTCATTTTCATAAATGGTATGGGAAAAATCCTTAACGGGACGCAAAATTAAATCTCGTGCTTCCGACTCTTCTAAAAAAGTCATTCGCAAAGCGCGGGTATTAATTAAGTAATCACTCCAATAAGGTGGTTGTTCTGATAACTCGTGGGAACCACTAAATAATAGAGTCCAAGCAGGCATATGCTGTAGAATATGGCGTAAAAAATTAAGTGGAGCTTTAGTACCTGTTGCTTCGATTATTTCACTTAATCTTTCATATTCATCTAAGCACAGAAGAAATCTTTTATTTGGAACAACACGTTCTATTTGTAATAACCAATCTTGAAGAGCTAAAAATGGCTCTTTTTCTAACTTTCTCTGATTTGGTTCTGGTAAATTTAAACGTCGGGGTAAGCGCTTTGCAGATTGAACAATTTGTTTTGCTATTTGTTCTGCTAAACCTGTAAGAGTCGTTGCAGCAGCTGCTCCTTGAATATCAATTAGTAAAGGTATAAGATTAGCTCCTACCCTACGCGGTAGGTATTTAAGAGCCGAAGTTTTTCCGGTACGACGTCCTCCGTAAAGTAGTAATGCAGGTGGTGGGTCTAAAAGGGCTATAGTTTCAATTTCCTGAAATATTTTGTGTCTCCCTTTAAAACGTTCTTGGGCTTTGTCAGGATCTAAAGCACTACCAGGGATATATACTTGTCGAATTTCCTCTGACTCAATTGTCTCTTTTCTCCATTCATCTTTTCGTGCTGTCATTAGTTCTAGCCACCGTTCAGCTATACTCCCGAACGTCGCAGCCAAACGAGAATTTCGTTCTCTAGCTAATTTATCGGTAACTTCTCGTAAGTTACAAATCGAATCTTGCAGGGTTTGATAACCACGATAGGTGGAACTAGCATGAATCGCAGAATTAACATTCTGGCTAACATCTAAAAAACTGGGTACTACCCAATTTTTATCTTGAGATATTGGTAAAGGAGTCCAATCGAGTTGATTTGCAACTTTTGCAATATCGTCAATAGTTTCACATTTTTTGAGGCTATGCAAAGCAATTGTAGCGATCGCATCTGCTGCTACCCTTTGTTGGCTTGTAGAATTAATTAAATAATCGATTGTTTCACGTGCAATCGCTTGGTTTTGAAGATAAGCATTCGCAATCATCTGCGCCATAAAAGGTAACGGTATGATGATACGTTGGTCGAAACGAACTGGTAAGTAAAGTAATAATGATGCGGCATCAGTACGTAGGGAAATTAAAAATAATACTGACATCCAAATAACTTCTACAAACCAAACAATAACGGGAACTAGAAGAAATAATATCCCCAAACATTCAACTAACTTCGGGTCAGAATCTACTCCCCAACCAACTCCGAATAATACTCCCAGTGCAAAGCCCAGTACTACACCTGAAGTTGCGCCAGAAGCAACTATCCAGCCTACGCGCCAAGCCAAACGCCATTTAATCAGACTCAATAAAAGGACAAATATAATCCCTAATATTAATACCAATGCAACCCCTAAAATCATTCCCCATCCGATACCCCAAGCAACTCCCCAAGCAATACCTAAAGCAGCACCCCAACCTATAACTTGAACCTCAGAAGGTACTAAAAACTGAGCAACGATTAGTATTGCAAGTACAAATACGAAAAGTCCTTTAAACCATGTCTCTAGTCTCTGATTCTCGCTCCGTGCTAAGCCTAAACCAATCCACCAACCTACAAAAAAAAGCAAGCTCAATACCCAGTTAAAATTACCAAGTGTTGTCTGTATTAATAATCCTATGGGTACAACAACTATAAGAGGAACTACAGCCGTTATCCACCAAACTTGCTCTGCGTATTTTTTTAAAGGAGGGTTATTTGCGAAATCAGCTTGATATTTAAAGGGATTATCTTTTGGTTTTAATTCTGGGTGTATTTCAGCGAGCCAATTTTGGAAGCTATAGGGCTGAAAGTATGAACTATAAAGAATACGTATGCATTCACTTAGATAGGTCTGAACATTTGATATGAATATACTCTGAGTCATAACTATCTCCCTATTAAATCTCGAAAGTATTTGACAAAAGTCTCCACAGGTAAAACTTTCACCACGACCAAAATCAACAAACTTAAAATAACTAATCCAATAATGCTTTTAGTAAAATTTTCTAAAGTCTCAACAAATCCCCCTATGATTATTGGTAGTTTTTTAAACCACCAAAAAATATTATTTTTCTCGGGTTTTTCTTTTTTCAAAAAGTAAGGTAGATGAGGCGATTTTCTTTTTTTCTCTTGCTCAAATAATTTTTTCTGTTGTTCAAATTGTTTTTTTGCCCATTTGATACCCTTATGGTTGTAACGAGATTCCCATAAATAAGAGGCGGCTAATTGCAATAAATAAGGATGACATTTTCCCCAAGAATATACACATTTCTGCTCCTCAGTATTTAAAAGTGGCTTTTTATCATTTGCAGTCATATCAGATAATTTTGTGAGTTCAATGGCTTCATCTGATGTAAATTCACTTAATTTGATAGTATGACCGACATTGAAAAAGCGAGACACAAAACGATACTTATCTGCATAAATATTCAGAGTTTCACAAGATGCTAAGATAAGCATCAGAACATTGTTATCCATTAAAGAACGTAAATTATCATAGAAACCATTGTCGAATTCCTTAGGATATTTCAAAAGATTTTCAAAATCATCTAGACAAAGAACTGGGAGCAAACCTTGATGTTCAAATTCTGCTATTGCTGTAGAAAATCCAATTCTATCGAGAGATTTTTTTTGCAAGAGCTCTTTTAAAATAGGTTTTGCTTGTACCCCAGAACAACTCAATAAATCTTGAGCGATAATTCCATAAAAATTTTCTTCTTTTTGGCAATATGCTTTTTTTAGGGATATATAAATAACTACATATTTATTCGGATTTCTCACCTTTGAGTGCCAAATCACAGAGAAGTAATACAGCAGAGAAGATTTACCAATTTGTGTTTCACCAACAATACTCACACTAGTTGGTTGCACGCCACTCATTCGAGAAAATATTGCTTGTAACTCTTCTTTTCGACCTACAAACAATTGTGGGTTTTGTAGCTTTGGACCGGCCACAAATGGGTTGGTTGGATGCATTTCGATAATTCGTAACTTTTGATACTGATTATAATTTTTATCTTTTCAAGTACATGTCTAGAGAGCAACAATCAAGCAAATAGCGAATTTTGAGTCATATAGAGCGTTAAGAGCTTTATAAGAATGAAATATTATATTTTTATTATTAATTCTTCTCAAGTAAACAGGTTAGGACAAAAATTCTTATTCTGTTGGTAATAAGCTATATTTGTTGAAATCGGGTCAGATTATTACTTGTAGTTGGTTATTTAAACAAGTGAAGTGATTTAGACAAGTAAAAATCAAACAAGTAAAAATCAAACAAGTAAAAATCAAACAAGTAACAACTGGCTTCATTGCATAAATTTTGAACTGAATAAAATCCAAGACAAAGCATTAATAACACTGATCGCAAGGTTGTTTGTCAATTGACCTGATCAGAAGAAGAATGTAAAACTGAAATTTGCTGAAAAGCTTAGTTTATAATTTCATAGGTCCAGTTAGGCTCAGAGAAAATATAGAAAATATTAAAAGTTATCTAAGTATTACTACTCACAAAAGAGACAAGGTGTAAAGTCGGCATGGCAAAGAAGCATACCTTTAGCTTCAAAATAATCAAGGTATCTGTTTAATTTTTGAATATGTATTATGAATTCTAAAGAAAGTGAATCAAAAAAAGTAGCCCTCAATCGATGGAACAGTCTGCGAGAAAACCTAATCGTAATTGGTATTGCTTTATTATTAGCGTTTTTAATTCGTACTTTTATCGCTGAACCTCGATTGATCCCTACAGGTTCAATGCTTCCAACTTTACATACTGGCGATCGCCTAATTATAGAAAAAATATCCTATCGTTTTCATCCACCAAAAATTGGTGACATTATAGTTTTTTTGCCACCAGAAAGATTACAGCGTCAAGGATTTGAGAAGGACCAAGCCTTTATTAAACGAATAATTGGCGAACCGGGAAAAACGGTTGCGATAAAAGATGGCACAGTATTTCTTAACAATGAACCCTTGGAAGAAAACTACATTGCCGAAGCTCCAGAACGTCCTTACCCGGACAGAGAAAATCCACAATTTTGTCAACAGCAGCTAGTTCCAACTAATGAATTTTTTGTTTTGGGGGACAATCGTAACGATAGTCGAGATTCCCGCTATTGGTGTTTCGTTCCCAAAGAAAATATCATTGGTCGCGCAGTATTTCGGTTTTGGCCTTTTGATCGCATTGGATCGACTTGATGCTTGGGGATAGCACTGCATGCCGCCGCTGAGAAGGTGCTGCGCGTTTGGACGCATCCTACGGATGAACGTGGCGCAATACCTACGGTACACTGCGTTAGCAGCCGCGCGTTCTTAGCGGCATATGGGGACTGGGTACTGGGGACTGGGGATTGGTGACTAGTAACTCCTCCCTACTCATTACTGTACGCTGTGTACACTTACGTGTCCCGCTAGACCGCGCGCCACGAGCGGCGAATGCTAACGCGCCCCCCTGTTCGCTGTAAGCGCATCCAAGATGCACCTGCGGTGAACGCTAACATTACTTGTTACTTATTACTTATTACTTATTACTTATTACTCATTACT
>JGI1201J43222_100109_pt1 | contig 30735 bp, 32 predicted proteins | sample MastesBC008_FD_43222 | JGI IMG/M metagenome (IMG submission 43222) | reverse complement strand
ACCTTCGCGCAATGAATTAAGTGCTACTTGTTCTAATGCTTTGTTAGCACCTTGTTTTTCCCAACTTGTAACAATTTCCATATATTTCTCCTTCTCAGCAAGCAATACGCTACGGCAAATTTTAAATTACTCCAACAATTAAATCTTCCTCTCGTTGTAAAACACTTTTATATGTTAAAGCGATATCACTTTTGAGTAAATTGATAGCATTGCTAGCATTGATTACAATGCAAGTACAAAGTCAAATTAAAATCTATGGCTAGCTTAACTATTCGCAATCTGGAAGAACCAATAAAAGAACTACTGCGTATTCGTGCTGCACATCACGGTCATTCGATGGAAGAAGAAGTACGGCAAATTTTACGCAATACTTTACTCCAAGATACTCAACTGTCAGAAAATCTCGCCGAATCAATTCAAAAACGATTTGCTCAACTGGGTGGAGTTGACGACCTACCTGCTTCTTCTCGTGAAGCAATGCGCAAACCTCCTCAATTTGAGCAATGATTATTCTTGATACTAATGTTTTATCGGAACTAATGAAATCGAAACCCGATAAATCAGTTGTGCACTGGATAGGGAAATACCAAGCAAAAAGCTTATTTATAACTGCTTTGACTCAAGCCGAAATCCTATATGGTTTGGAAATTTTACCAGTAGGAAAACGGCGTACTGCCTTGAAAAAAGCAGCTAAATCCATGTTCGAGCTAGATTTTGCTGGACGTATTTTGCCTTTTGATACCGATGCAGCACAATTATTTGCAACTATAGTAGCCAAAAGAAAAACTATAGGTCGTCCTATTTCTCAAATTGATGCTCAGATTGCTGCTATTGCTTGTTTGCATCAGGCTATTTTGGTGACACGAAATGTGGATGATTTTGAAAAATGTGGTATCGATATAATTAATCCTTGGGAATAACTATAAAGGAAAATTGAGAATGGCTGATTCGTCCACACTTACTCCACAAGAAGCCCGATTGATCTCGAAAGATGCGTTCATTTACGCGTATCCGATGGTGGACAGCTATCGGATTTTTTTTGCCTACTTTCTTTGGCCCAATAATGACGAATATAAGGGACCATTGAATGAATTACATGGCGAAGCACGACTGTCCACGCCATCGGATAAAACAGTTCAGACACCGAACACGGATACACCTTACTGTGTGGTTGGCGCAGATCTTCGTGCGGAACCTTTAGTTTTGACGGTCCCAATTATAGACCCTAGACGATACTACTCTATCCAACTCATTGATGCTTACACTCACAATTTCGAATATGTTGGCACTCGGACGACAGGCAATGGGGCAGGCAAGTACTTGCTGGCTGGTCCTGACTGGACGGGGCAGACACCGGCTGAAATCACCGCAGTTATACGTAGCGAAACCAGTCTTGTACTAGCCTTGTACCGCACCCAGCTTTTCAACTCAGATGACTTAGAGAATGTCGAAGACATCATTGAGAACGGTTACAAGGTTCAACCGCTGAGTAAGTTTACAAATACGGATCCGCCATCGGAAATGCCAGCGGTGAGATACCCAAGACCCGTAAGACTGGACAAGGGCGAGACTTCACTTGAAGTATTCAGCCTGCTGAACTTCCTTCTTACGACGTTTTGTCCAACACACGAATCGGAAACGGAATTGATGGCTCGCTTCGCAAAACTAAACATCGGACCTGGCCTGACCTTTGACCCGACAGAACTCTCTGTGGAATTGAAACAGGCCGTCGAGCAAGGTGTAAAGGACGGTTGGGATGCTTATCTGGAGCTGAAGAAGAACAAAATTAACACTCAAGAAGTCACCGCCGCCGACCTATTCGGCACACGTCAGCACTTGACGGAAACAGGTAACATTTACCTGTACCGCATGGCTGGCGCGATTCTTGGCATCTGGGGCAATTCCGTTGAGGAGGCCATGTATCCTTCCTACTATAACGATTCAGACGGCAACGAATTAAATGCATCAGGCGACGTCTGTTATACGCTACGCTTCGAGCCAGGTGGATTGCCACCGGCTGACGCTTTCTGGTCGGCAACGATGTATAATCTCCCCGAGCAGCTTCTCGTCGAGAACGAACTCGAGCGCTATCTTATTAATTCAACGATGTTAGACAACAATGAACTTGTTCTCGACGAAGATGAAGGACTGACACTTTATATCCAGTACGCTCAACCAACTGAAGAAAAAAAGAGGAAGAACTGGCTACCTGCACCGGATAAGGGCTTCTTCATATCCTTGCGGCTTTACTTGCCACAACAAGAGGCGATTAATGGCACATGGCAAAAGCCACCACTAAAGCGAGTAAAACCGCACTGCACTGGAAAATCAGGCTTAAGCGTATCTTTTTAGCTCTCTTTCGCGCCCGTGGCTAACCCCGTTAGAGCCCCGCCGGCTCCTTCACCCTCATCCCTGCTTAGTATTCGTGCTGCACATCACGGTCATTATTTGTCATATAAAAAAATAAATAAAATATGAATATCGGATTATTTAGTTACGATCATTATTTAATAGTTGATTTGGAAGCTACTTGCTGCGATAAATTTTCTATCCCGCAAAAGGAAATGGAAACCATTGAAATTGGTGCTGTGATCGTAGAAGCTGTAGGATTAAATATCATCGACGAATTTACAATTTTTATTAAACCCGTTAGACATCCAATACTGACTGCTTTTTGCACAGAGTTGACTACGATTAAACAAGCAGACCTTGAGGAAGCACCCACATTTTCACAAGCAGTAGAAACTTTTAAATGTTGGTTTGAAAAATATCAAAATTCCATTTTTTGTTCTTGGGGCGACTACGATAAAAATCAACTTGAACGAGATGCAAAGTATCATAAAATCCCCTATCCCATGGGAAATGAGCACGTAAATATTAAAAAATTATTTTCTTTAGCATTAGGAACTAAAAAACAATATGGTATGGCTAAAGCGCTAAAAATGGTTGGTTTGTCTATAGATGGAACACATCATCGAGGAATTGATGATGCAAAAAATCTAGCTAAATTAATGCCATTCATTATTGGGCGTAAAAAAATACCAAAAACAAATTGAATAGATGCGTTGGAAAATGAATAGTAAGATTGACCTTGATACAGACTGCCAAATCACGACGGGTACAATTCCAGCCGATCTAATTCCGGATAGCACCCGTTTTAAGGAGCTATGGAGTCTTCACCCTGACGAATATTCCGAGATCGTCATACACGGGAAACACGTCAAAGTACCGAGATGGAATCGTGCCTATGAGAAAGACTACCCATTTTCCAACCAAATCGCGATCGCACACGATGTACCCGAATCATTGAAATCCTACTTGGAATGGGTGCAACAAGAAATTGATCCTAGAATCAATGGTTTATTCGTAAATTGGCACGATGGCAGTTTGAGCCATTATCACGGCAAACATCGTGACAGCACGAAGGGTCTCATTCCCCAAACCCCGATAATCACGATTTCCCTTGGAGAAGAGCGAGTATTTCGAATGCGTCCATATCCTAAGGGTAATCTGATAAAAGATTTTGTTCTAAGGAACGGAGATTTCATAATAATCCCTTGGCGTACGAATCAACATTGGACTCACGAAATCCCAAAATTTGCGAAATATAAAAACCACCGCATTTCAGTTACAATGAGAGCATTCGAGTGATTGACGCTTCAAAGTTTTTTTCATTTTGACCGTCAGCAAGGTCATACATAAGAGCATTGTATCGATTTTTCTGTTATTTCTCCTATGGATTAAGGTTTGCTCGATACTTAGTTAGACCGGGAAATGTGTCATCAAAGAAAGCAGAGTGAAAAGTAACGAACGGTTCGAAGTATTTTTCATAAAGCGCCTTTGCTGGGCTATTACCATGAATCACCATAACACCCAATGAGGAAGCTCCTGCTTCACGAGCGCGTTTAAAGGCTGCCTTCATCAGGCTATGTCCGAGCCCTAAGCCCCGATGCTCGGGGGAAACAGCTACAGTCTCGACAATCATCTCAGCCTGCGGTTTGAGAAAACTGTTATCGTCTCCCCAGATCTTGTTGTAAGCCTGTTCAAAACTTTTGGTTATAGAAGTACCCCAGTCAAGCATCTCGGCTATCTCGGGTAACTTGATGAGATTAAGCGGACCATTTATTTCCGATATTGACGAAGGTCGATAAACCGCGCAGGTTGCGACAGGTTGACCGCTTCTTTCAATAACCAAGAAATCTTTGATATGCCCCCAGTTGGATGCGTCACACTGAAGCATTATTTCAAGAAAACGAACTGAAGGTGTCCCAGTTGGTGCTAGAAGCTCTTCCCAGAAGGAATTCCCGAAAGGTGCCCGCGAGGCTTCTAGATCCATAAGAGCAAGAAAGGGAATATCCTGATGATTTGCTGGGCGTACGGTTTCAAAACTACTTGGTTGATTATCCATACCTATTGATTTAACCTACGTTATGTATGTAATATCTCACATACGTCTAGTATGTCAATAGATTAGAGGAAAATATGTCCAAATCACGGGCTCAAAAAAAGGCGGAGACCTCAGCACAATTAATTGCGGCAGCACGCAAGAGCTTCTTTAAAGTCGGTTATGCCGAAACCTCTATGGATAAGCTTTGTGCCAGCGTTGGCGTCACGCGAGGAGCGCTGTATCACAATTTTGGTGGCAAAGAAGGGTTATTTGAGGCAGTTGTGCGAGAGATCGATCATGAAATGGGCGAACGTCTCTTAGAAATCGGCGGCGATGACACATCACTGGAAGCTTTTGTGAAAGTATGTCGTGCCTATTTAACGTTTGCCCTTGAACCAGAAATACAACGCATCGTTTTTAAGGATGCACCTTCAGTTCTCGGGCAAAGGCTACGTGATATCGACGCTCAAAGTAGTCTCGATCCATTGACAGAAGCGATCGCTGATTTGATTAACAGAAAAATTTTTTCTGATGTCAATCCCCAAGCCCTTGCAGTTCTACTGAACGGCGCGATGATAGATGCTGCTCTTTGGATTGCATCTCAGCCAGATAAGGATTCTAGCTTTAACTCTGCAGCAAATGCACTGGAACAAATTATCAGACAACTAGCCATCAATCATAAACAAGACTGAATTACGGATACAGTTATGAAACTTCGCGTAACGAATTAAGTGCCACTTGTTCTAATGCTTTGTTGATACCTTGTTTTTCCCAGTTTGTGATGATTTCTGTATACTTCAGATGGGGCAGTAATTTCCAACACTTTGCATATTAGGATGGGAAATATTTGACAACAAGTTATATGTAAACCTTTCATATAATAAATAATTAGCAGCTAAAAAAGGAATCGATATTGTTCAAGCATATAGAGTCAACAATTTTCTTCGTCGAAGATATTAATACAGCCGCACAATGGTATGCTGATTTGCTTGACTCTAAGGTTGAGTATGAAAATCCGAATTATGCTTTTGTTCGCGGTGCAGGGATGATCTTTGGTTTCCACCCTGCCGATACAAAAAATCCAACTGGTGTCGGTGGTTCAGTGACTTATTGGGAAGTAAGCAATGTTTCCAATGCCATAATGAAGTTAAGCGCAAAAGGAGCATCATTATACCGAGGTCCACTAAAAACAGATCTCGGTGCTGATGCAGCAATGCTTATAGATCCGTTTGGCAATGCCATCGGACTTACTACTTCACTAGTATATTAATAGCTACTTGCTGACATTTGTCGCAAGGTGCTTCAGAAATTTTGGACTACGCCCTCGTTTAGTATGATGGGTGGTATCTGATTCACTTACGATGTTGAGATATGTGAAAACTTTCGTTGTAATAAATAGTTAGGCTGTATTGGCGTAGTTGTATTTGGAGATCGACATGAAGATGCCGGAGCATAAGCCTGATACACAATACGTTCGAGTGGATGATGGACGGCAGATCGCTTATTGTGAATACGGTGATCCACAAGGAAAGCCCGTATTCTATTTTCATGGCACGCCAGGATCCCGGTATGAACCTTCATTTGGCGATCGAGCAGGAAAAGAATATGGTTACCGAATCATAGCATTGGATCGACCTGGAATGGGTCGGTCGGATTACGTCAAAAACAGGAGATTACTGGATTGGTCACAAGATGTGAAAGAAGTTGCAAAACAGCTTGGAGTTAGGAGATTTGGAGTTATTGGTGCATCAGGCGGAGGGGCATATACGCTAGCATGCAGTTATGCAATCCCAGAGCTACTTGAGTTTTCTGTAGTGATGGGAAGTTGGGGACCAGTAGCAACAGAGCCTAAATTGTGGGAGGAAATGGCTCCGTTGGATCGATTCTTTGCCAAGCTGTCAAAAAGTGCACCTTGGATATTCTATGTGCCATTTTCGTTTATTGGATATGCAGCCAAAAGGATGTCACCCCAGGGTTTTATGAAATCGCTAGAAAGTTCGATGAGTGTGGCGGACAAACTGCTGGCAGCAGATGAAGAATTAGCCCAATTTTATGCAGATGACATAGCAGAAGGATTTCGGCAAGGAGTTCGAGGACCGGCTGATGATGCAATCATTTTGTATGGGGAATGGGGTTTTAGAGTTGAGGAGATAAAGATAGAAGTGCACCTGTTTCACGGAGAAGAAGACAGGTTTGCGCCCTATAGTTATGCAGCATATTTCGATGAGAAGATACCACAAACAAAACTAAATCGGTATCCAAAAGAAGGACATTTGTTTATAGTACAGTTGTTTGATGATGTATTTAAGCAGATTTCATTGCGATCTCAGACAGAGGGCTAAACCTATCGCTCCAAAATAACTTTTTTCTATATCAATAGGGTGAATTTCATATTTGAACCATGCATAGTGACGGATATTTCGACGAAAGAGTTGCTGCAACATATGATGACGACGTAGACGCCTTCAACCCGGAAAAAGTCGAACCAGTTGTTGATTTTCTGGCTGAACTTGCTGATGGCGGGAATGCATTGGAATTTGGTATTGGAACAGGTCGCATAGCTTTACCACTGGCGATGAAAGGCATCAAAGTTCATGGAATTGAACTATCTAATACCATGATTACCAAGCTTACTGAGAAATCTGGTAGCGACCGAATTTCAGTAATTCAAGGTGACTTCACAACTGCATCATGTGGAGAATCCTTCTCGCTTGTCTACCTGATTTTCAATACCATCATGAATCTCACAACTCAAGATGAGCAAGTTAGATGTTTCCAAAACGCAGCCTCACATCTTAAACCTGGTGGAAGTTTTGTTCTTGAGGTCATGGTTCCCGCTCTTCAGTCCTTACCACATGGTGAAACAAATCGGGTATTCGATCTATGCGAGCGTCATTGGGGAGTAGATACCTATGATGTTGTTTCTCAATCCCTAACATCACATCATTTGAGAATTCATAACCAAAAGATGGAGTTATCTTCAATACATTTTCGTTACGTTTGGCCATCAGAACTCGATCTTATGGCAAGAATCGCCAATTTAAAACTCAGAGCAAGGTGGGGAGGCTGGAAAAAAGAACCATTTACAAATACTAGTCGCTATCACGTATCAGTTTGGGAAAAACCAAATTGATATTAAATTGTTGCAGAACTTCCCCCATCAACCTTTAGGGTTGTACCAGTAATAAATTTAGCATCATCAGAAACCAAAAAAGCCACTGTTTTTGCAAACTCAGCATAGGTCGCAGGACGACCAAATATCAAATTGTTCGGTACGTCCCATCCTTCCAATTCTTCCATTGAATCTGCGACAAAAAAAGGTGCGATCGAAATCATCCGAATTTTATCTACTTTGTAACGCTTAGCGTAAAGTTTTGTAAATCCTTCCATTGCGGCGCGGATGGTTCCACTGAAAGGTGTTCCTAAGGATGGTTCCTGGGAATCACAGGCTGAAATATTAACTATTACCCCACCTCCTGATTTTTGCATTGCTTCTGTAACTAATCTCGCCATCCTAACAACACTCAGGAAGAGCATTTCAAAATTTTCTAACCACATTTCATCGGAGATAGAAAGTAAATCCGGTCGGGGTGGGTCACCAAAACTATTCACCACTGCATCTATGCGTCCATAATTAACCAAGGTTGTCTCTACTAATTGTTGCAAGTCTTGGAATTTTGTAATTGAGCCTTGAATTGCAATCCCATCCAACTCTGAAGCTAAATCAAAAATATTTCTACCACGCGCCATTAGAGAAACTTTATAACCTCGTGCTGCTAGTTCTCGCGCACATCCTGCACCTATAGATCTACTCGCAGCTGTAATAATCGCAATTTTCTGTTGATTCATCCTCACTCACCTCGACCTATTTTCTTAATGGTGCGTTATGGCGCTAATGAAGTATTTGAAATAATGTTTAATGGTTTTGCGCCTAACACACTACATCAATTGATACAAGAAATATTAATTAACCATGGAGTAGGTGCTTGAAATCTTTGTACCAGCTATCGAAATCAGTAACAAAATTATAACCACATACGGTTTCAAGGGATTTCTCAGAAACAATATCTAGTATTCTTGATGCACGTTTACGAGTTTTATCTTTTGGTCCAAAGGGGTTGAATTGCATGTTCGAGCCCGGAGGAAATACATAATCACAAATAAACAAAACCTTGCGATAGACATATATCATGAAACCTGGAGTATGACCACCGATATAAAAGGCTTCAACACCATGCTCGCTAAAGTCACCGTAAATTTTATTGTCAACAGGAAATTGCTGGACAAGGGGATGTTCGCTATCGTTAATATGCAGATAAACCTTCGCACCCCATAACTGTCGATATTGGTTGGATGCACCCATAAAATCCTTATGAGTGAAGTAAATAGCTTCTACTGGTTCTAAGTCCCGATTGAATGCTGACGGACAATCAATCCATACTGCTACACCATCATCCGTTTCAATGCGATAAGCAGCATGCTCAATTCCTAGACGAGGTACAGAAATCAATTGTGTGACGTAATCATTTACTTTGCTTGGTGTTACTCGATAGGTCTGTTCTGCTTCATTCCAAGTAACAAATGTGTCATGGCGCGCCCCACAAAATGGACAGACATCGGGCATCTTACCAACCATGTTATAACCACAAACGGTACAAACCCATTGTCGGTCGTTCACATTTACAGTCAATACTTGACTTTCTACAGACATAGTTAAAATTCCTTTGTATATATTTATTAAAGTTTTAGATTTTGTCAGCTTTTGTCATTAATGAATTGATAGCAAATTTTTTGATGACTAAGAATTGGGAATTGCTGCAATCGCATCAACCTCGAATAACATTCCATCAAGTGCTAATCTCGGTACGGGTATAAGTGTATGTGCAGGTGTTTGATTTCCCCATATCCCTAAAACTTCAGAGGCTAATAATTGAACTTTGGACTCGTCATGTTCAACTACAAAACTAGTGAGTTTGACTACATGTTCTGGATTTGCTCCAGCTGCACTCAGAGCAACACGGAGATTAGCAAAAGCCTGTTTTAATTGTCGGGCAAAATCATCAATAAGATTGCCGTTTTCATCTTCACCACCTTGTCCGGCAATATAAATCATAGTTGCCCCTGGTGGCACAATAACCACATGGCTGTAGCCATTTCCAGAAGGATCGTACAATCCTTTTGGATTAATATACTTAATATCTTTAGTCATTGTTTTAACTCTTAACTCTTAATTACTGATTCAACATTTTGACCGTAAGAAATTTCCAAGGTGTGATTGTCTGGGTCTTGAATATAAGCCCAATAACCAACTGGAGGGGGCGAATCAGTTGGACCTTTAATTAAAATTCCTTCCGTTCGGGCAATCTTGCAGAGACGATCTATTTGTTCGCGAGTCTCATATACTACACCAATATGGGATTCCGGTAAGAGTGGACTTTTTACTTGAGAGTTTCCTATTAATACGATAACAAAAGGGTGAATTGAATCACCTATCCAAGCAACATCAGACTGTGTTGTGCTATCGCTTCGACGATGTACGACTTGCACGTTGGCATATTTTTGATAAAACGAAATACTTGCATCGACGTCCTTAACTGCAAGTGCAATGTGTGTTATTCCGCGATCAACCATTGGAAATCTCCTTATTATCTTAAATTAAACCAGTTTGGATACTAGTTGTTTCAATAATTATTTCAACTCGTAGCTTTCGTTGTATTCCACCAACTCCACTTGAGTACCATCCGGGTCATCGACGTATATACGACATTTGGTTTCTGGAGAAATATAAATAGAATAATCAATCCCGTTTTCATCTAACAAAGCTTTCATCGCTTCACTATTTTCAATCACAAAGCCAATATGGTCTACATGACCCATCGATGGTGAAACGGTTGATGAATCTAGATATTGATTTAGAGAGAGGTAAAACTGGCGTTCGCCAAAATGCATCCACTTCCAGCCATCTTCCTCACCCTCAGCCCGTACATACCATTGGGGGAATAGAGTCTGATAAAACTGACGAGTCACATCCAGGTTCTTACATGACTGGTTAATATGTTCAAATCGATGAAAATTCATATTCAGTTGCTCGCAATAACTTTCTAAAGTTTTTTCTTTATAAACTAGCCTACACAATTCAATTGACTTTGTAAAGATTTTTCTTTACTTTGTATATATATCTATAAAAATCCGTATTCAAACTTTTATCGGTATAGATAAACTTACAAGCATATTTTTCTTGATGTTAAAGACATTAATGACGAGTGTTACATGGCAAAAAAATCCAACAAAAAATCGACTGCAGTCCGGACTAGACGTGCAATTATTAACTTGCTCAAGCAAGAAGGAGAGATGGATTCGCAGGAGTTAGCTTCTCGTTTAAATGTTTCGACGATGGCTGTACGTCAACATTTGTACGCTCTGCAAGATGAAAATTTAGTCACTTATCAAGAAGAATCTAGAGCGATGGGGCGTCCTGCAAAAATTTGGCAATTAACTGCTGCTGCAAATCGCTTTTTTCCTGATGGGTACGCCGAATTAACATTAAGTCTAATTAACTCCGTCACAGAAGCGTTTGGAGAAGCTGGTTTAGATCGACTTTTAGAAATTAAAGCACGACAGCAAACAGATAACTATCAAGAATATTTAGTAGGATTAGATACCCTAGGAGAAAGATTAGAAGCCTTAGCGGAAATTCGTACTCAAGAGGGCTATATGGCTCTAGTTCAACCTCAAGAAGATGGGTCGTTTTTGTTGATTGAGAATCATTGTCCGATTTGTGCTGCTGCAACTGCTTGTGTCGGTTTGTGTATGAAGGAGCAGGAAGTTTTTCAAGCAGCTTTAGGAGAAGAATATGCGATCGAGCGAACCGAGCATATTGTTGCTGGTGCGCGTCGCTGTGCTTATAGGGTCGCAAAGCAATAGATTTTAGTTCAAATCTATTACCAATTAGCAAATCGCTTTGAGGGGCGGGCTTTTACCAATTACCAATTACCAATTACCCATTACCAATCACTCTGACAAAACATAATTTTTGATAATAGGTACATCAACGAATTCTTCTAGATTAAAAATTTTGAGTAAGTTAGCCCAATCTCGAGCAAGTTGCTGTGAATTTGGATTGCGAGTGCGAAGTTTTGCTAGGTCGCTAACAGCATCGTACCAAAGATGATTTTTGCTATAAATAGCGTATTTACCTCGTTTAGTTGTTTCTAATTGTTTTTGCAAATTTGGATTTAGTGCGACTCTTTGTAACCACGCATCAACATAAGCATACTCTCGGGGAATTTTTGGATCCCCACAGTAAACTTGAAAGTACCATTGATATTTATGATTTTTTTTGAGAGCATATTGGGGATTTTGGGGAATGCTGATACCTATAACGCCAGCCTTATGGGGAAGTGACATTCTTTTTCTCAAAATGTCGTTGCCACTGTCATCTTGCAATACAAATTCTCCAAACTTCATGGGAGTTGTTAATTGAGGAACGAACAACCAAACATTTAGGTATCGATCAACTGTTGATGCAAAAAATGATTTATTTTTCTCGCCACTTTTCCCTCCAGGAACCAAAGCAGTGATAGGTTTTTCTAAACTCGAACATTGCTTTGGATCCCTAGTTGCTCCTCCCTTACGACGACCTGTGGGAGCACCTATATTGTCAGGTACTTTTTGGGCTAAATATTTTTGTGCGAAAGAAATCGATCTGGCGATCGACTTGTCGGGCGAACTTACTTTGAATAGCTGTTTGGATATTTGAAGTTTAAATACTCCTCGATCAATAACAGGGATATTTTCTTGGGAGATATTAGTATCTACCATTCCAGCCCAAGATCGTTCTAAATTTCCAAATAATACAACTGGCAAAGAAATAATATAAAGCTGTTTGATTAGAATTTTGAATAAATTAATCTCGGCCATTATCAAGTATTAATAGATTTCTGGATTGGAATAAAGCCATCGCTTAATAAAACTTTGAGAAGAAATGCACAGCATATCAACCCTAATGCTGGGGGTACAAGAGGAACCCATCCAGCATATATCAATATACCAAAGCACGTACTAAAAAGTAATAACAAAGCTGTTGCGGTAGCGAATACTAGAGTAATTGGTTGCCAAATAGTAAGAGCGATAACTCCTCCTAGCAAAGACCAACACCATATCCACAGAGCTTCAAACCACCCAGACCACCACCATATTAAAGACCTCTTGTCTTCAACTGCGCTGAGAATCTGACTTATCATGTGGGCTTGTACAATCACATGAGGTATCTCAAGTTCTTTGTAAACTCCTCTGGAAACATAAGGGGTTTGCCAAAACTGAGTAATACTAGGGGCGGTAACGCCAATCAGAACAATACGGTTTTTGAGGCCCTCAATAGAGTTAGGATTAATTTTGTCACTAAGGATATCTTTGAGACTGACTTGAGTAGCAATATCCTTAAAAGAAGGTAGAGAACGATAATTTACTAATATTTGATTACCAGCTGCATCTACTCCCTGGTAACCACTACTGTGGGGTTCTAAACGTTTGAATATAAGCTTATCAATTTGCAAGTTGCCTTGAACGTTAAATTTAGGTTGGGGATATCCTTGTGACTTTAGATACTCTCTTGCCATTAAGTAACTAAAAGCATACTCCGTTATACAAGGAGAATTTAAAGGAGGGTTCATAAATAAAAGTTGACGACGGAGGACCCCATCCATATCTATTACAAAATCACTAAAGCTGTGACGTTCTTTGGGAACTTCTGGTGGAGGAGGGACACCATCTGGTTCCCCATCAGCAGGGGCAGAAACTTTACATATAGCTATTAAATTTTTATTCTTATTTAACCGATTTACTAGATTGGGGTAGTTTGGATCAGCTGGAAATTCTCGGTAAATATTTAGACCAATAGATATTGGGTCATACTGCTCTAACTTTTCTAAAACCTTAGACAATGCCTGGTCTGATAAAGACCATCGCATATCCATCCCTTGTTCTATCTGATACTTGATGTCTGACTCGCCCACTGTAACTATCAACAAGCGTCGATCTGGCTGTTCGTATGGTCGCAATTGCATTAAATGGTCATAAGCATTTAATTCCCAAGGTTGTATAAATCCTAAGTAGCGAATACTCATTAATAGAGTGGCTAAAAATATACTTACTACTAGTAAAGTTTTCAAAGGGGATTTGCCCTGACCAAATGACCAAAATTTCTTTATTAAGCGTTTTTGATTAAATTTTATTGATGGAGGTTTTTCCCTACGGTTACGACTGGGCTTTCTTTTTGTTTTAGGTATAAGAATATCAGATTTATTCGTATAGTCAGAATTTACAGCTAATATCTTGCTCGAAAATGGCAATATTTTGTCCTGTCCGCCTTCAGTGTGAATGCCATTTTTAGACCAAATGATAGGTGCTTCGGCTGGGTTTTGACAAATTACTGGTAGCCAAGTCGCACAAAGGTAATCTTTCTCGAGAACTTGTAACCTTTCTCGTGCGTAACGTACTGCTGTATATAAAGATTGTCCCTGTGAGAATGAAGCCAAAAAATACTTTAAAAATTCCTGCGCGACCTTATCTGGTACAGGCTCGCGCATGACAATAACTTGTGGAATATGTAATTCGATTAATGTTTTTGCTAAACCTAGACCATCACAAGAATTAAAAATCGCTAATTTTAGCCCTCGACCGATGGCTTGCTTGAAAGCATTCTTTAACTTATCGATAGTAATAATATCTTTACTATTTATATGTATAAATCCTTGCTCTTGAGTACCACTGTGACCAGCAAAGAAAATAATATCCCAACCTTTTTGCCACAGCTTTTCGTCTAATTGGCTCAACTTTGGTTCTACCAAAAATTCGATGGTGCAACGTGAAGCAGCGACTTCATTAGTGCAATCTGAAGCGATAGTACCATATTCTACTCGAGCAGATAATTGTTCTAAAAAAAGTCTGTCTTGACTAATATCAATCCCTTCGCTGCTACCAAAAATAGCTAGAATTTTTACATCCTCTTTATGAGAGTACTCGAGAATTTTTTTTTGCTTTTGGTAGTCATAAGCACTTATTGCAACTTCTGATTTGGGGTAATCATCAAAAAATTTCCAAAGATGCCAAGGAATTCTTCGCAATAAAATATCGTTTGTTTCAATGATGAAGCGAATTTCTTCGGATGGTTCTAAATGTGTGCGCAATTGTTGATCGATATTACGAAATTCTATTGAATCAAACCAGGCATTTATACTTTGTGAAATCTGATTGCATAGAGAAACAATATCTACTTCGGAAACATTAGTTATATAACCTTCTTCTATTTCCCAAGTGTCATCTGCTTCGTCAATATCCTCAGTATTACGATACAAGGTTAAAGGTTGATAAAAAGCCGAATATAAAGATTGCCAATTGCGATAGATTTGAGCAATTTCTGGTGCTGGTGGTAAGCTACCAGTAAATTTCATCCTATAAGCATTATTTGATTCTCCAAGTTGTAAAGTTACAACAGGAAAACCATCTTGTAAATTTCCCGTCCCCAAACTTAAAACAATTACCCTACTCATAAGAAGCAGATAAAATAATCAATCATAAAACAATTTTTGCTTTTATCTTTTGTTTTTTTAGCAAGACATGTTAATTTTATCTTTAATATGCATTAGTATTTTACAACTTGTCTTTACAAAATAATTATTAAAACACAAATAATAATTTTAGCTAATATTTCGAGGTATTAGCTAAAAGTATGCTTTCCTATTTTGCTACGGTTAAGATTTTTACTGTTTGTCTTGTCAGTATTTGAGGAGTTAATTGGTAAATTAGAATAGCTTGAAGATTTTATACTTAAATTTCGAAATTCTCTTTAACACTCACATCACCTAAAGCAACTTCAATACTAAAACGTTTTCCTGCTTCTCCTTTAAATGGTTTCAATTGAATATAATTATCTTTAATTCTTGCTTGAACGTCTTGAAGTACCTTTCCTCCTTTAGAAAACATTCTCAATTGAAGATTATGGGGCAAATGTTTATTTTTGCCAGTGGGGTGTAGTTGCACTAAGATGGAAAACTTATTGCCATTCACTTCAACTATATTAACCAGTAAAGCTACAGTATTTTTACCTAATTGTATTTCTAAATCAATTAGCTTACCTCTCCTAACCCCTTGGATCGATTTCCTGATGGTATTGAAGGCTAAGTTTGTTTCTACTTTTGTTAATTTATCTATTGTCAGCCAGCCTTCATCAAAAATATTTTTAAACCATTCACTAAGCTTGGGTATTTTTTTATCTATTTCACTAATGAATATTTTCTTCTCTTTTGTCTTGATTTCAGTTTTAACTGTAGATAACTCAGCTGCAGATACTTCAATTCTAGATAATTCAAGTACTTCTGCAAATTGGTGACATAACAATAAATGATTAGGTTCTGAATCAAATATTGATAGAGGAATTTGATAATAATTTTTATTGGATGAATGCGATATTATTTCAGTACAATAATCATGTAGTTCGCCATTATTTAAAAATCCTTTAATTATTACCTCTTCCTCTTCTTCTAATACTTCTATTAGTACATAGAAGTCCACCTTAATTGTGGACGTATTAATAATACTTTTAGATACATTTACAATTTCATCTAACAGATGTTCTACTGTAATCAAAAAATAGTTAAATTTACCAACTGATAAATAATACCCATCTTCAGTCGCTTTAATTTCTAAACTTAAGCTGTACGTAGATAGTTTTTCTTTGAACCAATCTTTAAAAGCAACTACAGCTAAAGAATTTAGATGATTTTGCCACTGCTTATCTTCATGATTACTTTGTAAACATATTTTTTCCGCACGATCAAAGTGTTCTGATTCTAAATAAATAACTTCTGGTATCAAAAGCCTGAAATCTACAGAGTTATGTGTTGAAATATTTGACATTACTTTTACTCCTTCAATCTTAATTTTGAGCCGCAATTTTATTAATTATTTTTTTTAAAATAAATTCGTAATTGTTGAGCATATAAACTATTCATGGTGCGATTTTTCCCGGCTCTAATTTCTTCTGCAGCTTCCTTAAAAATTTCTGTGTCAGCAAAACACTCAACTTCTATTGCTAAATTTTCTAAGTATTCTGGCGATGATAAGCTAATAGGAAATTTCTTCTCCTTAACTTGATGCAAAATTTCACCAATTATTTCTTTGATTGTAGAACTACGAATATCACTTAGAAGCTTTCCTGGATTTAAAACTCGCCTAGCTCTATCCCAACTTTTCATATTTAATTTGGGAGCTATTTCTCTAAGGGAAAGATTCTGACAATAATATAATTTTAACCCTTGAAGATATTGATTAGCGAAGATAGCATAATTTTTACTTTTTTGGAGTTGGGAAATACGGTTATTTATTTCTTGTTTAATTGTATTGGCTAATATTAAATTTAATTGTTTATGTAAAAAGCCCATAAATTCTTTATCTTCTTCTTCTTCAATATCTAAACTAGAACCTGGTAAATCAGTTCTCGTCGTGTAAGTTTGAATTTCAGGATTATATATTTCTAAAGGTTCCCTAGAATTCCAAATGTCATACTGTCTAAGTTGTATTGCTATTTGATGGAGGAAAATAATTAAATCTTTGGTTGTATAAATATGAGATTCTTTATCTTTCAAATGCATCAACATTTCTTGCAATTGTTCCCGTGAGGGATCTGGACATTTTCTGATTCCAGTTTGTCTTTGTTTCACTCGATCGCGACGATAAACCATATGAAATGCTTCTACCACATTGCGATCGCTTATAGATAAGTTTTCTAATTGTTTGCGCCTAACTCTATTTAATAGTGCCCAATCACTCAAATGTCTAAAACCAAATTCTGAGATAAAATTTTTAATCTGGGGATTTTGTTTTGTTTGTAAATATGCCCAATTATCTAAACTCATTCTTAACTGAGACTCCGAACGAAATGACTGTAATATCTTTGCGGAAAAGAATTGATAAGTGGGGTCTTTAAGTTCGCCGTTATTATCTATAAAAAAATGTTTTTTTGTATCTCTATCTATAAAAATTAAGCTTTTCCCGTCATCGTCTAGGACAAAAGGTAATAGATCCCGATAGGTAAACTGTTTCCCACCACTAAATAAATAATCAATTTTTTTGCAAACCTTTAAAATTGGATAAGAAATATAACATCGCAGACAAAGACCTGCTTTTGCACGGGTGACGACATCTAAAGTGCCATTTTGCCCGTAAAAGTAAGATAGTAAAGTTGTTTGTAGGTCCGTACCTTGAGAAACTCCTAAATCCTTAATAAATTCCTTTGCGATAGGGACTGAACAAGATTTATACCCCGCTGCTTCGCTTGCGGGATCTATTCGCCAAATATTCCAATACCTTGACAAGGCGCTCATATTCAATGCGCTTTCTTAAAATTTTAATTAGTTTATCTACACTTAGTTGATAAATGTACAAATAGTCAACTTATGCACTTTTATGTTTGTTTTTTCTGATAATCTTACAAAAGATAATTTTTTAGCCAGCGATCAATTTATGAGAAATAACTTATATATCAATTTATTTTATTGCGTAATACTCTTCGAATACAATTGTATGCATATGGTTCTATAGTATTCATCATGTTCTGAATATACTTACTCTTTGTACTATAAATATTAAAACCCATATCTTCAATCAGATTTTCTAGGTAATGGAAATTGAATGGAGATACACAAATACCGTAGGCTAAACTATTAGGTAGATTTTTTTTGTTCCACCGAAAATTTATATGCATTGCTTTGTACATTTGCGAGCGCGAAGGTAAGAATAACTTACCTCTGCAGTATTGGGATAACCACCAACTTCCGACCTCTGAGGTTAACTGGCAAAAGATGCTGGAGTTATACCCTAAAAAACCCAGATTGGGAATGTCTGGGTGAATCATATGTTTGTATAAATGAAAATTACCTTCTTCATCGACTATCCAATGACGATACTTTTCCTCCAAGAAGGAAATATCCTGGCGGAATCCAGTTCCAAAAATGACAATATCAGCGGCTAAAGTTTCACCTGAATTTAGTTCTACACCACCAGAAAAAAAATTGCTAATCTCTGCTTTTCTTGTATCTATTTTCCCGGTTCGAATATACTTGTAAAAATAATCTGTAACTAAATTAGCAGTATGGTTTAGCATGCTATTCATAGGTTTTTTAGGTATAAGCTTGTAACTCTTGAGACTAAATTTCGATCTGACTATTATCTCTTGGACGCGCCAGAAAGCCCATACCAAAGGTTTACCAAAAGAATGAAGTAATTTTTCGATTCCTACGGGTCTAAGATAAAGTAACCAAATTTCTGCAAAACGAGTGAAGAAAATTTGCTGATAAGGAATTTTGTTGAATAAATACTTCGGAATCTTCCATAAAGAACGCCGAAAAATTAGAGTACATGAAGAAGCTCTATCAGCTGCGATGACTGAAATTTCAGTTGCAGATTTACCAAAACCAACGATAATTACTTTTTTCTCATCTAAAATTGATAGGTCATTGAGCTGGCTAGAATGAAGTATCTTTCCACCACATGACTCGAATTCCGATCTATTCGCTAGCTTGGGAATTTTGGGAAGATTAAATACACCATTACATATCAAAACAAAATCAAAGTCATATATTTTTTTTCTGACCCGGTTCTCTTTTTCATCTTTGACGTTTGCTTCTACTACCCAGATGATTTTGTTACCTATTTTTCTGTATATATTCGTGACTTCTGTTTGAAAAAAAATCCGTTCGGTAACACCAAAACTATTTGCATAGGATTGCAAATAATTCCTCATCTGCTCTGCAGTAGGAAACTCTGGATATTCTTGAGGGAAGGGATAGTCAGTAAAACAATATGTATTTCGAGGATTATGGGTTGTCAACTCTGGATAAGTTCTAGAGCATTCCCATACTCCACCAATATTAGACTGTTTCTCAAAAACAGTCACTTGGTAACCATCTTCGATAAATGTTTTGGCTGCAACTAAACCACTAATACCTGCACCAAGAATACATACTCTTTTTATTTCCATATGAAGTTTTATATGAATGAGAAAAACTGAAAAAAGCCCCGATACTATGAGATTTAAGGATAATTACAAAAGATTATGGTCCAAGATATTATTGCCCAAAATATTAGTTCCAAAATAATATTTCGAGAAACTCTACTTAGATTGTTCAACTCGTTTAAAAAGTATCAGCAATTCATTTCAGTGCAAGGTAAATTGTTATACAAAAATATTTTTTTTATGTTATCAGGCTCTAAACCAACATTTAAAGTATTATCTGCTACTTTTAAATCAATCAATTAAGGCTTTATCAATTTAAGTCTTATATTAATCTGTTCTTGCATTTGTGCGCGTAGCTTTTGAGCTTGACAATAAATCTTCTTCCGTAAGTTTGTTTCTTCTGTTGTTTGCAGGGATTCGATTGCTTCTGCTTCGATCCAAGACTCAATAAAATAATGCAAACGACTTTTTGCAGCCCAAACACCCATGGAAGGGAAAAGCATAAAAATAGGTAAGAGAGGTGATAATGGTAGAAAAGGTAATTTAAGTAAATTTTGTAATTTTCTTTGTAGTCTACTAATATTAATAGTCCAAGGATGAAGATTTTCGTTACCAATACAAATAACCGGTACAATCTTCATACAATTTTTTTGGCTGATATGGATAAAACTTGGGTCAAATTTTTCTAACTGATAGCGTTTTCCCCATCCTTTGCTTGGTCCTCTCAGACCTTCCGGAGCGTAGAGTAAAATACGATTTTGTTCGACAGCACTTTGAAAATCTTTTTTCTGGGCTTTGATCCCACCTAATACTTGGGACCATCCTGAAGGTAACCACCAAATCATCCAAGGATGTTCAAATAAAGATACACCAGCTAAAGGTTGTACAATCCACCCTTTTTTCTCAGCCAATAAATAGCCCAACACCACAAAATCCCACGGAAAACACATTCCCGCATGATTCATCGCGAAAATTATATTTTCACTTTTAGGTAAATTTTCTGATAAATGTAACTCTGCACGAAAATAAGATTTAACAATTGGTGCTAATATTTCTTCTCTAAAGGCTTGCTGATACTGGGGATTGAACGCACTATGGCGTCGTTTTGGCGGACGAAAACCAAGACGCAACCAGCGTATAAATAGTGCAATGTAAAAACCTGCAGGTATTAAAAATAGTAAATATTCCAACCAATTCCACCCATCTGGGTCTTCGTGATAGTGTTGCCAATGACGATTGAATAAAATTAACCATCCTGGTGGATACCATACACAAAACCAGTCAAACCAGTTAAACTTATATCCTTCAAGAGATATATTTTCAACTTCTGAATTAAGTGAATTTTTGGGATGTCGATTGATTTGCATTACTATCGACTCCTGTGAATTGGATAACTATATTTTAGCTTAAGTCACTAAATTTAAAGAAATCTTAGTCTAATATTAAAATTTTGCCTGTAGTCCATATTTACAGCGATCGCAGCAAATAATTATTCAATATATTTTGTATAGAAGATTATTGAAGCTCTTATATCATTAATTCACTAGTAAATATTAAAAAATATCCATAATTGAGTTTAAATTGCCAATTATTGCTAATTTTCATAAACAAATATAATGCCATTGAGCCTAAGAGCACATACTTAAATTGAAAAAATAGATAAAATATTAAGTTAATCAAAAAATAATTAGGTTTCGACAATTACATTAGCAAGTAGATATGTACGAGAACTTAAATTATGCTTAAAGTAACTTATATACTCAGAGTATATAGGCTGTAAAGCTTGCAGTATAAAGGTTTATAGCATTATTTTAATTAATAAATATACAACGATCATGACGAGCAATTTTTGAGAAATCGACGGTTGTGCTTATTTGAATCGGACTTAAAATTATACCTAACGGTAGATTAAAAATTAAATGTTAGCTTTTCAGCAAATGCTAAATATCAAAAATTAAATGTTTTAATAATATCCATTACTATGCGGTGATATGATTATAATTCACAGAATTTTGAGGTTATTTTTAACCTCGCGTTCACCAATTAAATTATCCATATCCTCCCTAGTCAAACTTATTATTGAGTATAGGTCAACAGTAATACTAAAGTTGATTAAGGTTACTTCAGCTCTTTGTTAATTACCAATTTAAATATCCTAAATTAGGTGATAAAAATTAAAATTAAAAAATTTTTTAACCTATATAGAGCAAGGAATACAGATTATTTGAGACTTCTATTAATTGGTACATTATTGTACATAATTCCAATTGGGGTAGATAATAAAAAATGTAGCTAAAGTTTCTTAAAGTTCACCATGAGCACCAAAACTCAAGAAATTGTCAAAGTTTATGGTAAGTCTAAAGCTACCGACCACTATTTATCACCTAGCAGACGTGATGCAGTAAAGGTCAATTGGGAAGAACCATTCTCTTGTATGGTTTATCGTAAAGCTATAGAACAAACGGAATATCGTTTAGGGAATTCTCTAGAAGTTTTAGATATAGGAAGTGGAACTGGGGACGGAATATCTCTACTGACCAGCAAATTAATGAAAGAGTCTGGTTTAAATTTAGATGATGATATTGACTATCTTGGCATTGATATTTGTCAAGATATGTGTGAAACTGCGCGTTCTATTCACTCTCATCGTAATTATGTAAGGTTCTTACAAGGAGATATTCGTCAAAGTCTTCCTGACGAAGCCTTTAAGTTGTACCTTTCTTGTGGAGTCCCTTATTCTCATTTGACTCCAGCAGAATTACAAATAGCCCTACAGAACATATTTGAAAATATCCGTCGTCATAACACCCGATCTGCGGTTGTGGTTGATGTTCTGGGGAAATATTCCATTGAGTGGGTATCTAAGTGGAATTTAAGTCGTTGGGATTATCGGATGAACTTTTTCCAAAGCGATGGAGAAGCCGATTTTACACCTATGAGTTTTTATTCTGCACAGGAGTTAAATCAACTAATTCATGAAGCAGCAGCACAAGCGAATTGTAAATTGTCAAATATAGAGTTTTTCGACCGTTCTGTAATGGTTGGAAGACACACCTCAACAGGAGAGTTTACTCCGAACTTATCTCGTTACCGAAACTTAGTTAATAGTTTGATGGATGTGGATTGTACTACAGATTTTGAACAACTTATGTTTGACGTGCAGTTGGGAGAAGCACCAGCCGAAATCATTGATTTCTTTAAAACTTTTCAAGGTTGGTGGAATCAATTAATAAGAGAGGCTGCAATACTTTGTGGAGAAACTGTCCATGGATGTGAATCTACTCTACCCACTGAATTTCAAGGTTTGACTAAAGAATTAAAAGAGTCGCTCGATAATTCTCAAGTTGAAAATATCCGCGCTAGTATCATCGAGCCAATTCTGGCTAAGTACTTACATAACTTAGAAGTTTCCACTCAAAAAGGATTAGGAGTTGGACATACTCTGATGGCTCTTGTCAGTGTCGACCAAAGTTAACCTAGTTTTAGGTTAAGAGTGATTTATACGTGAGTGCACAACTGTAAATCTTCTATCACTCCATTTATTGCGATGCCCTATGGGCTTATCGCAAAATGAATATTGCAACGATTTTGAATTCCTTTCTGTAGTTAATATCTTAATGAAAACTAATTCCTTCGTTGCTTAACACAAATTCCCAGGTAGATACTCAAAAGATAGATATTAAAAACATTCTCACTCTCAAAATCTATCAGTCTCAAAATTTATCAGTTTCAAAATCTATTTAAGCCGTTTCCTTAGAGCTTTCTAATTCCCAATCTTTTATCTTTCTTACCCAATCATTTCTAATACGAATAAAATGACACAGTGTAATTAATTCTGTCCTGCCACTTAAATCTTGCTTAAGTGCCACAACTATTACATTGGTAGTCTGTAGAGACGTGACAGAGGTTATGACTAACCTCATTTAGAGCCTAATATGGTGTTGGCACAAACCTCTCGCTGGAATGTTCTGACTGCAATCACCCATTTATACTCTGTCATATCTCTATAGAAAATTAAAATTAAATTTAATACCGAGCGAGTTTTGAGTATAAACTTTTATGCGCTAGTGATTAAGGTTTGAAACTAACTCAAAGCAGCAATTAGTTTTTCAACTCTTTGCTTAACTTCATCCCGGATACGTCGAAATGTTTCGATCCCATGACCTTCAGGATCGTCAAGTTGCCAATCTTCAAACACTTCTCGCGTTACCCATTCAGGAGGTAGATTTACGCCACATCCACATAGAGAAATCACTGCATCGTAGTCCCCGGGATTAAAATCACTTAAAGCCTGAGAAGTTTGGTTGCTAATATCAATTCCAATTTCTGCCATAATCTCTACTGTTTTGGGATCGACGTAACTTGCTTCTAAACCAGAACTGACAACAGAAATTTTTCCTTTCCCTAAACTTCGAGAAAATCCTTCCGCCATTTGAGAACGACGGGAGTTTTTCTTACAAACAAACATGACTTTTTTCATGGTGTGATTAGTTGTTAATAGTAATAGATTTACTCAGAAAATTTTGAATGTTTTTTAGAAACTGTAGGCTTTATTTAACTCAATTCACAAATTTAGGTAAACAGTTTTCTATACTTTTACTTTGCTTAAGTGCTTTCTCTTTGCGTTCGCTGTAACGATCTGTAAGGTAATCTGATTGATCGCGTAATAACAAAGTAAATTTGTAGAGTTCTTCCATAACGTCAATTACTCTGTCACGATATGGTGAGTCTTTCATTGTCCCATCTTCGTTAAATTCTTGATATGCTTTGGCTACAGAAGATTGGTTGGGTATGGTAAACATCCGCATCCAACGCCCTAAAATTCGTAATGTATTAACTGCGTTGAAAGACTGAGAACCACCAGAAACCTGCATAACGGCTAAAGTTTTACCTTGGGTTGGTCTAACTGAACCTATAGTTAAAGGAATCCAATCAATTTGATTTTTTAAAATTCCAGTAATATTACCGTGCATTTCGGGAGACGACCACACTTGACCTTGAGACCATTGGCTAAGTTCCCGCAATTCTTGCACTTTTGGATGGGTTTCTAGAACACTGTCACGAACAGGTAATTCACGTGGGTCGAAGAATTTAACTTCTGCACCAAATCCTCCAATAATTCGTGCGGCTTCTTCTGCTAAAAGTCTACTGTAGGAACGTTTTCGTAAAGAGCCATATAAAAATAAGATTCTGGGTGGAGAGTCTGAGTTAACCATTGCATTCGATCAAACAAATTATATTAATGAGTTGATTATTATACAGCAGAACTTAGGAGCGAAAAAGGCTCTATTTCAATCTCCTACTTAACATCCCTAAATCCGTTTGAAAGCACGCCATAAACAATTGCTGCTAATTGCGCTCCCACTATTGGAGCAACCCAATATACCCAGTGATATTGCCAAATACCTCCCACTAAAGCTGGACCAAAAGAACGTGCTGGATTCATACTTGCACCAGTGATTGGTCCCATAAATGCAGCTTCAAGTCCTACCGTTAAACCGATTGCTAAACCTGCAAATCCGATGTGAGCTCGACGGTCAAGCCCAGAACCAAAAATTACGAACATCAAAATAAAGGTAAGAACAATCTCTAAAATCAGAGATTGCAACCAATTATCGTTCAGAGGTAGGGTCGCACCCAAGTTATTGACTTTTCCCAAGCTTGCACATAATAAGCTTGAGGCAGCGATCGCGCCAATCAGTTGTGCAAAAATATAGGAAGGAACTTGCTTCCTCGGGAAAAAACCACTGGTCCAAAAAGCTAATGTGACTGCAGGATTGAGATGTGCTCCACTGATATGACCTATACCGTAAATTAAAGCAGCCACAACACTTCCAAAAACAAAACTTATACCCAAGTGACTAATAGCACCATTACTAATGCCGTTTACCATTACCGCACCAGTACCAGCAAAAACTAAAATAAAAGTTCCAATCCCTTCTGCTAGCGCCTCTCGGGAATAATGGATTGGTATTTTAAGTAAATTACCCTTCTTATTCGATCTCATTACCACCTAGGAATAGGGTTTCCATATTAAAAAATGAAGAAACAATATGTATACCCATTATGTTATTTCAATAAAAATTGATATGTCAATCATTCCGAAGAATAAATAAGAATTAGTAGTATAACGTGATTTAGATTACATTTAAATAATAAGATACCCAATTAATATTACATATCAACAACTAACTAAAAAACTGGTAGAGACGCGTAAATATAACGTCTCTACCCGTTCATTACGTATTTGAAGATAGCTATAATTTAATTTGTTTGCTACTTTATTTACTCATATTCATTACCACAAGGATTAGCAGGCAATATTTGACTAAAGCGACGATAATCAGCTAAATACTGTTCTAAAACAATAAATTGACTGAGATTAAGGCTGTAGTAAATCCACCTGCCTTCTTGACGAGTACGAACTAAGCCAGCCAGTTTAAGTGTTTTGAGGTGAAAAGACAATTTTGACTGACTGACTTTTAAAATGTCGCACAAATCACAAACACACATTTCCTGCTTGCGCAGTATTTCTAGGACTTTAATCCGCAAAGGTTCAGAAAGAGCATGAAAACCAGCGGCAATCAAATTAGTGTTAAGAACGGGAGGTGTTTGTGCTTGCATTACTTAATGTTGCCTAATTGTGTTTTATATTGACTTCGAATGCAGGCAAAAATAACAACGCTTAGTAATGAATACCAGCTTGTTTAAATCGGTGTAACGCTTCACCTAATCGCTCGCATTCGGCAATTAAACTGATTCGCACATATCCTTCACCACCGACACCAAATGCATTACCAGGTGTTACAACTACTCCGGTTTGCTGCAGCACATCGAGAGCAAAGTCTGTAGAACCAATTTTGGCTGGACATGGGACCCAGATATACATGGTAGCTTTAGTTTTGGGAATCTGCCAACCTAAATCGGCCAAACCTTTAATCAAAAAATCCCGACGAGTACGATATCGCTGTTGTACTTCTTGCAGGTAACTATCTGGTAATTGTAAAGCTGTTTCCGCTGCAGTTTGCAATGCGGCAAAAATTCCATAGTCTAAGTTAGTTTTTAATGTCCTTAAACCTTGGATGATGTGGCGGTTACCAACAACAAATCCAACTCGCCATCCGGCCATATTATAGGTCTTAGACATGGTGTGAAATTCCACACTAATATCCTTTGCTCCAGGAATTTCTAGTAAACTAGTCGGTTGATAGCCGTCAAAAGCCAGTTCTGCATAACACAGATCGTGTACCAGAAGAATTTCGTATTTGCGAGCAAAAGCAACGATTTCTTCAAAAAATTCCCTCGGTGCGGTAGCTGCTGTGGGATTACTAGGATAGTTAAAGTAAAGAATTTTTGCTTTTTTGGCAACTTCATCTGGTATGCTAGCTAAATCAATCAACCAGCCATTATCAGGTTTTAAAACTAGATTGTGAACTTGACCGCCAGCAATGACAGGTCCACGGAAATGTGCTGGATATGCGGGAGTTGGGACTAGAACCAAATCGCCAGGATTAATATAAGCAATTGCTAAATGAGCCAATCCTTCTTTAGATCCCAGTAGCGGTAAAGCTTCACTATCCGGATCTAATTTCACATCGTAGCGACGATAGTACCAATTGGTAATTGCTCGACGAAAATTGGCAGTACCTTCAAAAGGGGGGTAACCATGATTTCTTTGATTTTGCAAAGCTTCGATCGCAGCTTCAACTACTGGTTGTGGAGTTGCACCATCCGGGTTACCCATCCCTAAATCGATCAAATCTAAACCCTGTTCTCTAGCCTTTGCTTTGAGTTCGTCAAGACGGGCAAATACGTAAGGAGGCAATTTCTGAATGCGTTGGGCTGGGGCGATCCAATTTAAGCTCATTGTTCCACCTCACTATTCAATCCGCTCAGGGATATACAATTTGTTGATTCTTTCGTATCAATTGGTGCTGTAGTGGAAACCATTGCAGCCATCAACTGTTCCAGGGAAACTGAAAATGGTAACCGGTGAATATCAGAGCTTGGATTTAGAGTGATTTGGGCAACATTTTGTAACTGTGTCAAAGTAATTTCACCCAAGTCTAAGTCTGCTAGCTTTTGAGGTAATCCAATCTCTGCGTAGAACTTTAACAACTGTTGTCGTGCTGCCATTGCGAGCTGATTGCCCTGTAACATTTCCTCTAGGCGTAATTGAACTAAAATTCCATAAGCAACCTTTTCCCCGTGAATGCTTCCACGCCCGCAAACATGAGTTAAACCATTATGTACGGCATGGGCTGCAACTGTACGGCACTGGGCTCCACCAATTCCCCCAATGACCCCAGCGAGCAAAACTGTCGCATCGACAACTTGACACCAAATATCGCTTCCTGGCGATCGCAGGGCTGCGGAAGATTTCTGTAGTAAAATATCTCGTAAAACTCGTGCTTGTTGAACCGCTGCAATAATTAAAGTTTCCTCTGAGTGTCCGCTGCTGACGGAAGCTTCATACCATTTAGCGATCGCATCACCAATACCTGCAACTAGAGTTCGTTGGGGAGCAGTTTTGATTAATTCATAATCCAATATCAATAAATCGGGACAGCTTGCTAACCCCACATCGTAAATAAATGCTCCGTCATCAGAATATACATTTGATAGTGCGGTCCAAGCAGCACAGGTAGCAGCTGAAGTCGGAATTGTTACAACGGGCAAATTTAATTGATGGGCTAGCAATTTAGCTGTATCTAAAGCTTTACCACCACCGACGCCAACAATAACATTGGCTTTGTGCTCTTTTGCTGCTTTATGCAAAGTTTTGAGACTTGCTTCCGAGCAATCGGGAGTGTAATAAGACTTGGCAAAATTGAGTTCTTTTGCATCCATTATCGGCTGCAGGTGTGTTTCAGCTAAGCTAAAGCTTTTTTTTCCTGCGACTAATAAAGGACGATTTCCCAAATTTTTAATAATTGATGATGAGTCTGCTAAAATTCCAGAACCACGCATCACTTTTGCTGGAGCAACTGCAAGAGTAAGCAAAGAATTGGAAGTTGGAGTTGATGACTTTTCTGTGAGTTGATTAGGCATATAACTAATTAAAAATACCAAGACTTCTAGGTTTCTAGAAGAATGAAAAATATTATTCTTTTTGGTGGCAATTTCTAATTGACGACTTATTGAATGCGATCTGGCTGCTTGTGTTATCAGTTATTACGATTTTAACCAAGAGTGAATTTGTTTAACTTCTTAGTCCAGATAAATCAGTATTTTATTTGTGATATCAATTAACTTTCTTAAATTCAATTAACGTTCTTAAATCTTAAGTGTAAGCGTAGAAAAAATGCAATGTTTACCTATTTATTGACTTATTAGTAGCTAATAAGTGTTTAGTACTTAAGCACTAATTACCCTAGCATAGGGAGTCCCTTTGGGACTTATTTTAATCGTTTGAGATGAACAGCGCCTGAGCCGCACAAAAGGTAAACGGTGAATGCTTTCTTATATCGCAACGGCTGTAAATTGCGTTGTCTGTGCGTAATTGCTGGTGTTTTTAAAGTAACAATCCACTACAATCAAAATAAAATTCTTCCTGTTTCTATATGTGCGATTATTTTTGATGCCAATATTTTACCTAACTTTTTGACAAATTGTGTCTTGAGTTACAAAAAAATTTTAAAGCATCAAAATTACTTTGTCTTATTTTCCCACTCATTTTTTGCTTCAATGACTAGGTGATGATTTTAAAGTATGTTGTCAAATTGGACTTTCTTCTAGTATCGGGATAGCTTCATCTAAAGTGTATTCTAAAGAGACTTACAGAATCACATCTCTACGTGAATATGGATTTAAATAGATTTGAAAAAAACTTACTTAAATTTTTTAGTAACTAATCTCAATGAGTTAATAGCATCAAAAATATAGGGAATTTGAGGCTGAGAAGCATTTGAGAACTGAAGAATATTTCCGCAGTAGGACTTTCACCTCTTTCCCTGGCTAGACTAAATATTTATTTCCCTAGGCTGATAATTGCGTTAAACGCTCGAAATTCGCTTGATAGATTTCGATTTCCATCTGTGAGTCTTCACGACTAGCAAGAGACCGTTTGACTTCACCTAAATAAAGTGGGACTGATAAACCTTCTTCTGGATGAATTACTGTCCGCGCTCTGATGATTAATTTATCTTCACCTCTGCTTGCTAGACGACCATAGGAAAATAAATCGCTTGCAGCTTGTTGTAAAGTTGCTTCTAATTCAGAACGAGTAATCTCAACAGGGGTGGCAATGACTGCTTTTGTGGCTCCATTATCATAAACTAAACTGTAGCGGAGGGCTCCGGGAACCACTGTTCGTGTTAAGGGTGCAAGGGATAATGCAAATAAACCTGCTGTCAGTACTAACATAAAACCAGTTGTACCTACTAATCGGAAACGAATACCCCATTTAAGGATAAAAGCTAGTAAAGCTAAAACAGCAAATACTACAGTGGCGATTCCTGACCATTGGGTAAACTGCAGAAAATCAGCTTGAGAAAACATGGAATTGGCTGCTAATTCAAAATTTTATTAATTTTCTATATCATTAGCATACTTTGTCGAGCTTTGGTAATTAACTATTGATGATTGGTAATTTTTATCTGCTTGATTTTGATGTCAGTTGTATGCATCAAAATCATAATAATTAATCAATAAATATAAAATATAAATAATTAAGTATTTTTTAGATGAGTATAAATTAAATATATTTAACTCTCAATCGTCTATAAAATTTTATTTGTGAACGTTTCTGGTTTATTTGATTTAGTTTTTTTGTAAATCAAAGAGATTAAATAAATAAAGAAGGGCATCTTTTGAGGATGCCCGTTATGCAGAAAACACCCTAAGGGGTGCCACTACACCTTCCCAACAATCAGCAACAATGGCTGATTTAATCAGCCATACTCACAGTCAGAGACGTGAATATAATCATATTATTAACTTCAAAATATATTTGCCTCCAGTGTATACACCGAAAAATATTTACATGATGATTTGCAAATTAATTAAAGTATTATCTGAGTTTAAATGATGGAGATTTATAGTTAGCTAAAATGTTTAATTTGCTCGAGATTAGAGCACTAATTATATTTGAAATCTTTTTAGTCTTAATTAGTAAAAGGTAATTATTTTTATTCTAGGTGCCCATAAACCCTAATTCGCATATAAGTATTTAGGCAAAATTATTTATATTGATATATTTAATATTGAGTTATAGAGAACTTATGGCACTACACTCAAGTTAAAAGTTAAAATAGACCGCGCCTATAACTAATACTAAGTGCGGGTTCACTACCCCTTTTTAGAATTGAGAGAGGGAAGTGTGGGAGGTGTGGGA
>JGI1201J43222_100108_pt1 | contig 30756 bp, 23 predicted proteins | sample MastesBC008_FD_43222 | JGI IMG/M metagenome (IMG submission 43222) | reverse complement strand
TGCAGCGACTACTAAACCTGCGGTACCCGCACCAATTACAACTAAATCGTAGCAGTCAGCAGGTTTGGGATTAACCCAATCTGGGGGATGGACATGGGAGAGCAATTTTTGGTTATGCTCGTCCATTGGCGGAAGTGTGACTCTTTGAAATGCTGAATTTGACATGATTTTTATGGGGATTGGGGATTGGGGACTGGGGATTGGGGATTGGGGACTGGGGATTGGGGACTGGGGATTGGGGATTGGGGATTGGGGATTGGGGACTGGGGACTGGGGATTGGGGATTGGGGATTGGGGAATAGGAGATAACAAGTATTAAATTGTTTCGTCTGCAACCTGGTCTTGGGAAACTTCTTCATCGAGAGCTTTTCTCGCAATTTTAGTCACGTAGACAGTTACAGCAACCGTAGCGATTAAACCAACTATGCGGATAGTCCATTCCACTGCAGGGTTACTTGTCTGTTGACCTGCTCCCAATGTGGCAAGGTTACCTGCTAAAGAACCAAGATAAACATACATTATTGTTCCAGGAAGCATACCAACACTTCCAAAAAAGTAATCCTTGAGGGAAACTCCCGTTAAACCGTAAGCGTAGTTTAATAAATTGAAAGGAAATACCGGTGAGAGTCGGGTTAACAAAACTATTTTCAATCCTTCCCTACCTACTGCTCTGTCAATTGCTGCAAACTTTTGATTTCCTGCAATTTTGTTTGCAACCCAACCTCTGGCTAAATAACGCCCAACTAAAAAAGCCGCAGTTGCACCAAGTGTTGCACCGATGAACACATAAAGCGAACCTAAAAATACACCAAATACTACTCCAGCACCGAGAGTAAGAATAGAACCTGGTAAAAAAGCAACAGTTGCAACAATATAAAGCAACATAAAGACAATACCGCCAACTGTACCTTGCTCGTTAATCCACTCCAAAGCATTTAATAACCACTGTTGGGGATTAAAACCAGCTCCATCCGCAGTACCCTGAGCCAAAGCAGGATCTGAATGCATCAAAATGGGGAGCGCAAATCCTACAAGAACTAATATTGTTAACCGTAAATATGTTTTTTGGAGAAAAAATCTCGAGTTTCTAGTCTTTTTTAAGTCGCTGGAGTTTTCATCCCGGCGAGGATATAGTATTAATTTATTTGTCATGATTAAAAAATGAAATTTTTAGTTTAACTGTTAGAACAAAAACCTATTTTTCTTCAGTTATTTGTGTCGTAACAACACTTTCATTAAGTGCTTTCCGGGCAATTTTGGTGATGTAAACAGTTACAATTACAAAAGCAATTAAACCAATTCCTTGAATTACCCATCTAGCGATTTGAGTTTCTGGAGTATTGGGGAGATTTGAACTGTCGAGCCTTGTCAAATCGGTTGCTAAAGATCCGATGTAAACATACAAGATAGTACCCGGAATCATACCGATTGAACCCAAGATATAATCTTTCAGAGATACTTGGGTAACTCCCAACACGTAATTTAATAAATTAAAAGGAAATACTGGTGATAAGCGAGTCAGTAGAACTATTTTGAATCCTTCTTTGGCAATAGCTTTATCTATAGCTTGAAACTGTGGATTTTTAGTGATTTTTTTACGAACCCAATTGCGTGAAAAGTAACGCCCAATTAGAAAAGCAAAAGTTGCACCCAGAGTAGAAGCAATTATTACGTAGATGGAACCCCAAAACAAGCCAAACAGACAACCTCCTTTAAGAGTTAAAATGGAACCAGGTACAAATAGTAATGTTGCTAAGTTATAAATAGCAATAAATGCTATCGGACCTAACGTACCAAGACTTTCTACCCAGATAATCGCTTCTGCAAATGCTTGTTGTAAATTAAGGTGTTTATTGGTAATTATCAGTATAAAAACCAGTAAAACGATGGAAACTAGCTTTAATTTGGGATAAAAAAAACGTTGCTTTTGCTGACTCATAGCACTTATCAGTTAACAGTTATCAGTTAACAGTTTATGGCTGACGCCACGCCCTTATGGACTACAGTTATTAGTTAACAGTTTATGGCTTAATTTGTACCCTTGCGGGTTATAGCTAACATTTGACTGTTGGTAACTAACAGTTGCTAACCTGCAAGCTGTAACTTGTAACTCTTCTAACTAATTTCTTCACTGCTTCTCTATACAATTCAAGATAAGTTGCTAAGCTGAGAATCACCTTAAAAGCGTATAAGTTTTCCCTGACGATATAAACTACGAAGACGTTGAGGAGAAACGCCTAAAAAGTAAGCAACTATAACAATCTGATTAATTAAGGTAGTTTGAAAAACTCCTTTTTGTAACCAACGTCTAGCAGATGTGACTACTGGTACGCTAATGGTAGTAATTTTACCGAAGGACTGCAATCGTCTGACCAATTCAAAGTCTTCCATAATTGGTAATTCAGGAAAACCGCCTATTGCTTCAAAAGTCTGCTTCTTTAAGAATATAGCTTGATCGCCATAGGGCATTTGCCATAAACGCGATCGCAATTTAACTCCCCATTCAACTAACCGCAAACCGATACCTTTTGCATCAATTTTCAGGGTAAATGCACCCGCTACAATTTTTGACTTGGAAATTGGTGCTGAAAATATCTTTCTTACCATCACATCAAATTCTGCAGGTAAACGAGTATCTGCATGAAGAAACAAAAGAATTTCTCCTGTTGCTGCTGCAGCACCCGCATTCATTTGTAAAGCACGACCGCGATATCCAGAAATAATTTTGATGTCTTTGATATCCCTATCACCTGCATTCTGCTTGCAATATTGCTTCGTTATTGCAACGGTATCATCTTCAGAACCACCATCTACAACTATCACTTCAACATTTGTCCCTGTATTTATTGTGGCTAGTGTTAACTGAATATTTTTTGCTTCATTTAGTGTGGGAATAATAATGGAGATTTTTGGGGTTTTGAGTTTGTGACTCTTAATTCCCGACAAGTTACGTTCCTGTGAGTTCGATCTTTCTTTAGTAATCATTTAAAACCTAAAAATTAAAATCTAAAATCTAAGACTTAAAACTTGAAACTGAACTGGGAAAAATTGCTCGTTCCAATATAAGCTATTACAGATATCAAATAGCAGATAAGCGATAGAGTTGACTATTAATACAGCAAAAATGCATATCATAAAAATACGCGACGCATCTTTCTGAAAAAACAGATATTAGCAGTTATAGATATTCAAAATATGCTCGTAATTTAGAAATTGTTCGGTTTATAAATTTAAAAACCTAAACCTAGTATCCTCATCACAAAGTTAAAACTGCAGAGTTAAATCATACATATAATCAAAAAAACATACAATTACTACACTATAAATATTTATACATTAAATCACAAGTGAATTTCTTAGCTGTTGACCTAAAAATTTCATTCTAAAAATTAAATTATTAACTTGGCAAATAATAGAAAACTGTGCAAATAGAGACTAATAATCAAATTTTTTAGTAGAGGGGTTAATGTTGACCTTAATACTAGCTACCCTACACCTATAGTTAACCACTGTACTCCAGTAATAGAGTAGCAGTGGTAAGGTGGAAATCGAACAACTACAAAACGAAGGCGTAGTAAAATTAACTATTATTGAAGTGAATGAGGAATTTCGAATTGATATTAAAGCAGAATTAACTTTTCCTCAATAAATCTTGTAACTTATATTCAACCGCTCTAATGTAATCAGAGTTGTTAATTGTTTCTGGAGATAGTCTGCCATTATCAATTCCACGTTGAACCAAATCTTTTCCGGTAACTTCCTTAAATGCAATACTATTTAATAATGAGTGATAACCTGAAACACCTTTGAGTTGACCTCGATAAGCAAAAATCACTAAATTAAATGGCGTAACATTTTTAACTACTTGATTTTGTCCTACTTTGGAAGCGACAACATTTTCGTTAGCTAAAGCGGGTTGGATAGCAGTAGTTGCAAATAGAAGTGTTCCGATAGTAGCAAATAATAAACGTGGCATAATCAAGGCTCCGATATCAAAAATGTGTTTAATTCAATTTGTTTTCCTTGATTAATATCATGCTTGACTAAGCTGAGAAGGCAATAAGTGATTTATGAGATATCGATAAGAAATTATTGAGAAATCTGAGAAAATATTATCCATTTCTAGGAGAAATTGGAGCGCTATTTCAAATTCAAAATATAGTTTTATACTGTATTAGATTTTAATTCAAATTTCCTTTATATGTCTAATGAAAAACTACACTCTAGCAGTCGATTAAATTTTTTCATAAATCCTCAAACAGAAGTAGATTAATATACTAAAACCCACACTCTAAGGTCATTATACTTGTGTAATAATACTCGTAAACACATCATTTTGCGAGTGTAGAACCGCATGACATTACAACATAATGAAGTCCGAAAACTCTCGCTCCATCCTAATGAGATAACGGCTAAAACTGAACTAGAGAAATTTGACTGCGTTTACCTGATAAACCCTCATACTTTTGGTACCGGTCGTCAGCGTGTCATGTATAACCTTATCTATAATCTGGCTCGCTTGGGTTGTGAGCGACCGGTACATCTTTTTTATAATCAGTGGAAAACTAAATTGTGGTATGCCATGCTCGGTTATTATCCTCAGGGGTTAGAGGATTATCACAATCACTTTTACACCTGGCAACAAACTTTGAAGGGAATGACAATATGGTTTCACCCCATTCCTATGGAGCGAGAATATACCAATCTTTTGTGCCAATTTAAGGAATGTATGAAAGATGAATCCGCTGAGCATTTTTGGTTCTCGGTTTGGCGTGATGATGCTCCGGGTTGCGAACTGGATGCTTTTAAGGCAAATGCCATCGTTGAAAGTATTCAATTACCCAAACAGAGCTACCTGAAATTTTATAAACATTCTCCTCTTTTCCAAGATCTACGACGCGAAGAAATCCCTAAAGCAAGAACTGAAAAACGCTCTTCCTACTGTCCCCATGCTCTCTTCACCAATAATTTGCGGACTTATGTCAACAAGGGTCTACATCTTTTACCAAAGCAAGATCCTAATGGAAAGAGTGATGGGAATAAGAAAATTCTGACGATGTTCGCTGCCTGCGATAACTTTACACATGTTCAAGAAGTATTAATCCCAGATATTATTCAAAACATGACTGCTGAAGCACAACCGTGCATCATTATTTTGCAGTCATTCCTTTGGTGGTCAAAACAGTTGAGACCTTGGCCTTGTTTAGTCAAGGGTGATTTGATCGCATATCTTATGGATGGACCACCCAAGAGCGATACGCCCTTAGGCATCGGCTCAGCCGCACCTGCGGTGAACGGCGATCGCAAAAAAGAACATCACAAACTTCTCTTACCGATTTACCCATCCAAACCAGATCGCGATCTTCTATCCCAACTTAATACAATCCCTGCTTCTGCAGAAAACTATAAAAATAAACTCATCCAAAATATTATTACCCTTGCCAGAGAGGAAATTGAGTTAATTTCTGTTTATTATACTGAACATCGCTCCCACCTATGCCAAGTTACATATTCCAAACTACTAGATGCTCTAAGGAAAGTTATGGAAATGAATCCTAACCCTTACGACAAACCAGTTGTAATTGCTTTCCTAGGAGAAGATAGAATAAGTTCTAATTTACCTGAGTTAGCTGCTTTATTGAAGGGTGAGAGCAATCCAGAAGAAATTCACGAAATAATTAAGAAAAAACGTATTGTCTGGCAGAGTTTCGGCAGAACAAACTATATACCTCTGTTTCAACAATACTCACTTTTTTTTGTTACAGAGGGAGCAAATACCTGGCAAGAAACCTTATCCATCGGTAAACCCACTCTATCTGTCAATCCTAATGGAGATACCCAACCATGGAATCACGATTGGTTAAATGCAAATGGGGCAAACTTGGTCAAAGACCCATCAGAAGAATTGGTTGCACTTGCATTAAATCCTAAAGAAAATAATTTAAGCTTCAATAAGCTATCTCAGTTTATCCGCGATGTGAGGGTAGATGAGAGTAAGCTTTGTCTTTACTTCCAGAAATGGTCAGAGATTTTAAACAAACATGAATGCAATCAAGTTGTTACAGCACTTTGTAAACTTTCTTCTCTTTCAAACGAATAAGTGTGTATTAGATAAAGTGCAAAAGTAGATTGCTGCTAGCATACCGTAGGTATTGCGTAACGCACCATTACAAATTTCAGAATTACAGGTTCTTAAATTCTCATTCTTATATTTTCAATTTAAAAATGAGCAAATAGGTACAATAAATATTTCTGTGCAATCAGACTAGTTTAGTACTGTCATCAAAAGGGGTTTTGAATATGCAAGTGGAAGAGATTATATCAAAATTAGAAAATAATACTGGGGTATTTCCTCGTAGAGCCTTAGAAAGAGCTATTGAGGAGAAAGAAGCTATTACTCCTTTTTTATTATCTACCTTATCCGAATGCAAAGATGACCTCGAGAATGTAATTAATAAAGATGCATATATTTTACATATTTATGCCTTATTCTTACTCGCACAATTTAGAGAATCAAAGGCTTATCCTCTCATAATAGATTTCTTCTCAGCCCCTGGAGATATATCATTAGATGCAACTGGAGATGTAGTCACTGAGGATTTACCTCGAATACTAGCTTCTGTAAGTCATGGAAATATTAAACCCATCAAAACACTTATAGAAAATCAAGAAGTTAATGAATTTGTTAGAGGCGCTGCGATAAGATCCTTAATTATTTTAGTGGTTCAAGAAATTATTCCTAGAGAGCAAGTAGTAGAGTATTTCAAGGAAATTTTCTCAACTCTCTTTGCAAATAAACCTTCTGCAAATGTCACAGAAAAAGAACCTGATTTTATGTGGACCGATTTAGTAATTAATAGTTCGATACTTTGTCCTACAGAACTAAAAGAATACATTGAGCGAACTTTTGATGAAGAACTGATCGATCCATTCTTTTTCGACCGGGATGATTTTAATTATTATCTTCAATTAGGTTCAGAAAAAAATTTACAGAAGATTCGTAACGACCCGCATCATTCTTTGGTTGAAGATGCAATATCTGATATGGAATCTTGGTCTTGCTTTGATTGGAAAGTACACAAAAAATTTCATAAACGTAATAATATTATGGAGATAGAAGGTTTTTCAAAGTCGGTGAAAAAATCTAAAAACAAAGCTAAGAAAAAGAAAAAAATGCAGAAAGAATCTCGTCGCAAAAACCGACAAAATAAAAAATAAAAGAGGATAATATTTATCCCCTTTTTATATTCATTATTCAATTTTAGGATGGTTTTAAGTTACTGGTATGTCTTGAGTTTCCGACTGACCTACCAATTTAACTTGACTCGACAAATATGAATTTAAAAATGCCAAGATTCCCACATAAAACAACAATGCAAACAATACTAGAGGAGTACTAGTATGACCCATCGTTACCCAAGGGAAACTAGAGAATAACCACACAAAAGGCGTTAACTGAGGATTTACCTGTGCAATACCCAATGCAATTGGTGGTAAAAATACTATTGCTGCGACACTACCAATAGACCAAAGATGACGCTTAGAAGTTTTCAGCATCAACATAATCTGAGCAACAGTAGCACAAACCATCATTAAAACAATAAACAAAGCTACATATAAAAGGGCTTGGAATCTACCAACGTCATTAATTAACCAGTTTATTGGAGCCCAGCGATCGCTATTAGAAACCTGCAACAATGGTGAAATGACAATCCAAACCATTAACGGAACGGTCGCAATTAATAGATGAATCGCTGTTGCTAAGAAACTCGGACTTTTTTCTGCAAAGATTAAATCTCGTATTTGGGAATTGTACCACCATCCCTGATAGCGAGAAGTTTGTTGATGTTTATATCTGGACCAATCTTGTACGGTTTGACGGACTGGAGATAAAATTGCAATCAGCCCGAATAACAAGATGACGTTCATAAACACTAGAAGGAAAGAGTTATTAGCTACTTGACGGTTTACATCACCAAAATTTTGCAACGTAAAACCCCAAAAAATAAATTGCAAACAAATTATAAGTAAATAACTCTGAGATTTATTTAAAAGGCTAGCATTAGGATTACGAAATAAGCGCTTTAACGATGTCCAGATAAAATAAATCCAAAAACCGTAATTTAACAAGTGCAAACCGATCAAAGTGAAGAAGCTTTTACCAATTGGAATCGAAAAGAACTGCAACTGTTCGATTTTAGAAGCACCATTAGTAAATGCAAAACCTGGAAATAAGTAACCAGCGATATGAATCGGACTTAAAATTTGAAACCAAATTGCTGCATGATTCACATTATGATAACTGTATGCAACAAGATTCCAAGTCAACATCAGGAATCCTAAAACTGCAGCACTTCCCAACCAAGGTTGAAAAAAGCTGAAGAAACGACCCCATAAACCAAACAACATGGCTAAGCTGTACAAGAAAAAGCAGCCAACAGCAAGAATGAGGTCGAAACTTAAGACATTAGTTAAAGGAATATTTCCTGCAATACTCGCCCATAAATGTAAAGGTAGCGCTGCTACTACCAGCAAGTATACCAAAACAGGAACACCTAGTATTTTACCGAGAAAAATATTTGCTTCTGACTCGGGACTAAGGCGAATAAAATTTAAAGTTCCTCGACGTTCTTCTTTGGCTACGTCATTAATTATTAAGTATGTTCCTCCTAAAAAAAGTGTAGAGATAAAAGTTATAGATAAAGCATTGAAAACATTTCTCCAATTATCTATCCACCACTGTTGCGCATTAATTTCTTCTGGCGGACAGAATTTAGGAATACTTGCTCTTAATTCTTCTTTTTGAGCTTTTAATTTTGCTTTTTTTTGTTGTAACTCTTGAATTTGTTCTGGCTTAGTAGTATTGAGTTTATTTGCCTGATCTAACTGATTACTTACTTGATAGTAATTATTATCAATTTGATAGATTTGCTGTTGTTTTGGTTTATAAACAGATGCTAAGGAACAATATTTGCCAGTGATGGAGTAATGTTTGTCAGGATAGTCACTGAACTGACCAAAAGAAATTGCAAGTTGAACTATTAATGAAAGACAGATAGTAATAATAACGGGAAAAACTTTTAGACGACCTTTAATTTCCCTCAATAGTTGAGGATTACAGTCACCGATTTTATCTAATAACATCATTGCTAATTGGTAATCGCTAATTGGTATTGATTGATTAAGATGCTTGTTTGTGACCCAGATTCAAGAAAATGCTTTCTAAATCTTCTTGGGTACATTGAAAATTACTCAAAGGAATACCTGCTCCAACCAAAGAACGTAGTAACTCGGCGCTGTCTTCCTCTTTCCCCGAAAAGTTAACCCGTATGCTGTTAGTTGTAGATAGCACTTCTAACTCTTCTACCAAAGAATTATTTCTTAGTTCCTTTTTGAGTTCTTCAAGATTCCCTAAGGTAGATATAACAATTTGTTGATGCGCTAAGCGTCCGTAGATATCTTGAAGTGAAGCACTTTCCACTAAAAATCCAAGTTCCATAATTCCTACAGAAGTACAAAGTTCTGCTAAATCAGTCAGAACGTGGGAGGAAATTAAGATAGTCATTCCCGCTTCTTGCAAAGCTTTGATAATTTCCCTAAACTGCATTCTAGCGATCGGGTCAAGTCCCGAAACTGGCTCGTCTAAGAGCAAAACTATTGGTTCGTGAATAATAGTTCTAGCCAAACACAGACGTTGTTTCATCCCTCTAGAGAGAGTGGAAATGACACTGTTACGTTTATTCTCGAGTTGGATTAGTTCTATAACTTCATGCAAACGTTGGGTTCGATATGGTTCTCGTAAATGATATAAACGAGCAAAATAATCTAGATAATCCCAAACTGTCAGTTCATCATAGAGAGGGTAATCATCGGGTAAGTAACCAAGTCTACGTTTCAGGGTAGGATTGCTTTTATCCCGCAGCAGGCGATCGCCATTAATAAATATTTCTCCATTACTTGGTTCTTCCGCTGCAGCTAACATTCTTATTAACGTAGTTTTACCCGCACCATTAGGACCAATTAATCCATAAACCTCACCTTCTGCAATCTCTAGATCGAGATTATTGACAGCAGTGTGTCTATCGAACTGTTTGGTTAAACTGCGAGTGTAAATTGCTAAATTTTTGGTCATAAGTTATGAACCTTAAACGAACCTTGAAGGAAAATTAAAAGTAACTTGTTATTTGAATCGACTTAGTTTCTGGTTACTAATTGAATTTTTTGACAAACAAATATGGTAAGCACATCTGGTAGATAGAGATATCTAACCGACATAGATATATGTGTTGGCTAGAATTATGTCTCACAAAGGTGAAAATTAATGATGGTAAAGCTAGCCTAGCCTTATTCTTCACAGATTTTCTTGTCGATTACAGAAATGGAAACCAACTTTTTATAAATTTCTCAATTTTTCAAGCTTTTTCTCGATCTGTGCTTCTGAAGATATATATTTTGTGGGTTGAAGTTTTCTACAATAATAAGTGAGACTGTTGGGCTTAATTTTCTCTTATCTCGTTTGAAGTCAGTGAAACTTTGCTATACCGTGTAAGAATTTAGAAGTGAGATCTAGTTCTTCCTAATTTACAGCTTATGAACTTACAGCTTATGAACTTATACATTACCTAATCAGGTAGAACTTTGGAGAACACTGTTTGTCCTACGGACACGCTATGCTAACGTCGTAGACGCGGTAAAAGCTATAGCTAGCAAACTTTTGTTCGCACAGCGAGCAGCGAGCGTAACGAATACGCTAATGACTCCTCGCCTATAGCGCTACATAACTTCTAAACTTGCAACTGCTGAATTTTATCTAAAAATATGGCTGCATCAAAAGGTAAATCTAAAAAACATTCCGGATGGCGGGAGTTTGGCGAGGATAACTCCATTGCAACCGAAAAAGCGACTCCAGATCTACCCCCAGAGAAGCAAAATATACGAGTACAATCAACCCGAGCAGGACGTAAGGGTAAAACTGTAACTGTGATTACAGGTTTCCAATCAAAAACAGAAACTCTACAAGCATTACTCAAAAAACTAAAAAGTCAATGCGGTAGCGGTGGAACTTTAAAAGAAAACGAAATTGAGATTCAAGGTGACCACAAGCAGAAAATTTTAGACATCTTAAAACAATTGGGTTACAAAGCCAAAATCAGTGGAGGTTAAATTAATATCTTTAGACATGACCTGCTATTTGATGTGATACCTGTCGTTTGATGCCATAAATGTTATCTTAAAAAAAATGATAGATAAAATCCTGCTCATATAAATTTAATAGGAGGGAGCTATGGATTTAGTTCGCATACTTTGTGCTATATTCTTGCCACCTTTAGGAGTATTTCTACAGGTTGGAATCGGAGTAGACTTTTGGATTAATCTACTTTTGACTATTTTTGGTTTTTATATTCTAGGAATCGTCCATGCTGTCTGGGTAATTGCTAGAAAATAATTTTAAGTGTTGAAGATTAGAGATTAACTAATAAATAATTTGCGATTTGGGTTGAGTAATAGCTTAACCCAATATTTATATATTTTATTGATATGCTTATCAAACTAAAAAGTACTAAATAACAATTTGTTTATTATTTTCTTATTAAGATAATAATTCTATCAAACATAAGTAAAGTATCACAAAATATTTGGCTGTTTCAAAATTTGGCTGTTTCAGATTAAGTTACTTTAATGGAAGCCCGATCACAAATTTTGCACCTTTGCCGGGTAAAGAAATACATTTTAACTTTCCCTCATGTTTTTCTTCTACGATTTGGAGACTGATTGACAAACCTAAGCCAGTACCTTTACCCACAGTTTTGGTAGTAAATAAATGTTTAAATACATTTTTTTTAATCTCATCAGGTATTCCAGGTCCATTATCTTCGATTGATATAGTAACCACTTGATGTTCTTGAATAAACCTAGTAGTGATGTTTATTAAGTTCGGATTAGTTTGAATTTCACTGTAAGAACGTCCATTATTAATCTCATCAAAAGCATCGATCGCATTTGCAATGATATTCATAAACACTTGATTAAGCTGGCTGGGAAAACAATTAACCAGAGGTAACTCTCCATAATCTTTTTTGATTTCAATATTGGGACGACGCTCATTTGCTTTGAGACGATGTCTTAAGATTAGTAAAGTGCTATCTATTCCTTCGTGAATATCAAAATAAACTTTATTTGTAGTATCAGAACGAGAAAACGATCTTAAAGAAGTACTGATATTATAAATACGCTCGGCTCCCGTTTTCATAGAGTCGATGATTTGGGGTAAATCTTCTAATAAATAGTTTAATTCTATTTTTTGAGCATGGCTTTCAATTAAAGATACTGTTTGAGGATATTCATGCTGATAAAGTCTTAAATGCTCAATAAGGTTTTGGATATAATCTTCCGTGTGTTCTATATTACCAGCAATAAAGCTAAGAGGGTTATTAATCTCATGAGCTACTCCCGCAACCAACTGACCCAGAGCAGACATTTTTTCTGTTTGTATTAGTTGCATTTGAGTATTTTGTAAATCTTCTAATGCTTGGGAAAGTTGATTTGTCCTTTGTGCAACTCTTTCTTCTAAATCTTTAGTCAACTCTTCCAATAGAAAATTTTTATGTTCCAACGTTTTTGTTAAATTACTTAATTTTAAATGTACGCGAACGCGGGCTAAAACCTCTTCTTCTTCAAATGGTTTTGTAATATAATCTACAGCACCAACAGATAAGCCTTTTATTTTATCCTTAGAATCGATAGATGCTGTCATGAAAATAATTGGTATGTCCTGAGTAGTAGTATTTTGTTTGAGTAAATTACAGGTTTCAAAACCATCAATTCCAGGCATTTGAATATCTAATAAAATTAACTCTGGTTTTTGGTTGAGTACTTTTTGAATTGCATCTTGACCATTAATTGCTAACATTACAGTCATGCCATTTCGCTGTAATGAACGAGATAACATTGATAAATTAGTAGGCTGGTCGTCAACTATAAGTATCGTTCCCGTTTCTCGGACTTGCATAATTTTTTATTATCTTCCAATTATGATAATAGTATTAGCTATTAAAATATTTAATAATAGGTAGACCAAATATGTTAATATTATTGGCCATAAGTTGTAGAACATAATTAGATAAACTAACTACTTTACTCAAGTTAACGTAGATTTTTTTTTATGAATATACCTCCTCAAAAGTACATTAGTTTAAAATCGCTCTTACTCTTAATAATTTTTCCACAAGCTGTTATGCCAAAATTTTGATAAAAACTATCTCTTCACGATAAAAAACACAGTTAAAAGCTTTAAAAAGCTTAAAATTAATAGAATTTAAGTAATAAATCGATTTTTTACGTTGTCCTGTGAGCATCTTGAGGTTCAATAGGATGGATTTAGCATATTATGTCCTGAAGAACTATAATTTTTTACAAATGCTTAACTAAAATAAAAATAGTTTTTCTATTTTGATGAAACATTAACTAACCTCAAATAGCCGATAATTTTTGTGAATTTGGATACTCGTATTAATACCTATGTACCTCCTAGAATTTGTAGCGAGACTTGTTAATAACAATATGGGACGCAGTATTTTCACACAACCCATAACGATAAATTTGGCAGAGGTTCTCGGGAAAAATCTAAAGTTTTGTATCAACTAGAGGCAGCTTTGTCAAGGCGCATATTGTAACAAGATAAAATCTATTAGGACTTACACATTGTTTTCTGGGTAGGGTATATTGTATTTGTGCGTTTATTTTTATCATTTGCTTTAATTCTCTATCTTCAACATCATTACATTAAGTTCGTTCTGCAGTAATTGAATATACATAATTACGTAAGAACACTATGGCGAGTTTGCCCTACCTCGAAGATACTTAAGTTTCCAGATATTTCTGGCATAAATTTTGTAAATTTTACGTGGTGGTACTAATGCACCCTTTTAACCACCGCGTTTTTTATTTTCAATATTATTTTGAAGTATTCTTTTTGAAATATTCTTATTTTTTCTAATTTCTAAGTTTAACCACACCAAAACGTATATTATTTCAACTATGTATTTTTTTATATAGCAATCCTAAGTCATTTGCGAGAATCAATATTGTAGAGACGTTGCAGAGCCTGCGGCGTCGGCGTTAGCCTCTGCAAAGTCTCTACGGGATTTATCTATTCACAAATCAAATATGATTGCTATATATATTTTTTGGTGTATATTTTCCTCATTTTAGCTTGGGAGTTTAGAAGGGGATGGGAGATCCAAAGTACATTTTGGCGTTGGACTTGGGTACCACAGGTAACCGGGCATTTTTATTTGATAGAAATGGTCAAGTTGTTGGGAAAGCATACAAAGAATTGAGGCAATATTACCCTCAACCCGGATGGTTAGAACACGATCCACTAGAAATTTGGCAAGCTACTTGCTGGGTAGCAAAAACTGCTATCGAGAAAGCGAATATCAATTCAAGTGAAATAGCTGCACTTGGATTGACAGTACAGAGAGAAACTTGTTTGTTATGGAATCAAAACACGGGAGAACCTTTACATCGTGCTATTGTTTGGCAAGATCGACGAACTGCTTCGGAGTGTGAGGATTTACGAACGCAAGGTTATGGACCAGAAATCTATCATCGTAGCGGACTAGTAATTGACGCATATTTCTCAGCAAGTAAGCTTGCGTGGCTGTTGAAAAACATACCGGACATCGATTATAAAAGTACTCTGGCTGGGACTATTGATAGCTGGATACTCTGGAAACTCACAAATGGAAAAGTTCATGGGACTGACCATAGTAACGCCAGTCGTACTATGCTCATGAATCTTGAAAATTGTCAGTGGGATGAAACATTATTGGATTTATTTCAAATACCTACGGATATTTTGCCAACAATAAAACCAAGTTTCGGAGAATTTGGAGTTACAGACCCAAAAATTTTAGGTACGGCTATTCCCATCACTGCAATCTTGGGGGATCAGCAAGCGGCTTTATTTGGTCATTGTTGCTGTCGTCCTGGTTTGATGAAGTGTACCTATGGAACCGGTAGTTTCTTGGTTGCTTATACCGGCAAAGATATAGTTCGTTCTCAAAATCAGCTTCTCAGTACCGTGGCATGGAGTCAAATAAACCAAAATAGTAATTTAGATGTAAGTTATGCTTTGGAAGGCAGCATGTTTACTAGTGGTGCTTGCATTCAATGGTTGCGTGATGGTATCAAGCTTATTGAAAATGCCGTAGAAACAGAATCAATGGCAACAAGAGTGAAAAATAACGGTGGGTTATACTTTGTTCCTGCTTTGAGTGGGCTTGGTGCACCTCACTGGGATATGTCTGCTAGAGGAAGCTTTTTTGGTATTACTGCTGGAATTACCTCAGAACATATGGTGCGTGCTGTTTTGGAAGCAATAGCTTATCAGGTTAAAGAAGTTGTGCAAATTATTGATACTGCTAGCATTAATCCCATCAAAGTACTAACAGTAGACGGTGGTGCTTGTCAAAATAATTTCTTAATGCAGTTTCAAGCAGATCTTTTACAAATACCTGTGGAACGTCCAATGATGTGCGATATAACCGTACAAGGAATTGCATTTGCTGCTGGTATAGTTGTAGGATTTTGGGAAAAAATTGAAACTCTTCGAGAAGGACGAGTAATTGAGCGTGTGTTCAAACCCAGTAAAGATTGCAATCATGCTCAAGCTAATTTTAAAACTTGGCTTCGTGCTGTTGAGCGCTCAAAGCATTGGTTAATTGAAACTCACACACCTTAAAAGTGGTGCATGGAATTCTTAGTTTTGCGAAGGAAGGCTAATGTTGAATCGCTTATAGACCTAGTCTTACACCAACAGCCTGCATAAGTATAAGGCAAGAACCTCTAATTCTTGGATCGTACTCTTTGTTTTGCCGTTAATTAAACACAGAAATCATCTCCTTCTGGCTCTGACATCCAACGATTTGTAAGCTTTTCTTCTATTAATCCTTCCTGAACATATTTCTGATAACGTGGATTATTTTTTATCTCTTCGGGAAGCCAATTTTCTCCAAGACGCAGTCGATACTCTCCTAATGTTAATGCACCAACCTTTTTACCTGAAATCTTTTTAGGATGTAAAATTACGCAAATAAGCTTCTTTTTGTTTGATTTACTCATAATTTTCAGATTATAAGTTTGATATTTGAACCTTAATTATGTAACTCGAATTTATGCTCTGTATACTCTGGAAAAGTAAGCAAGCACATAAATAATTGAGAGCATGTAAAACGTGATGCACAAAATCATTACTTGGCATTGCATTCTGCTAACATATTTAGAGTCAGATATGATTCAAATCGCTGTGATTCTTAAAAACTCTAATACTTCACCCTGACTCTAGAAATAAATCAAATAAATTCTGCTCCAGTTTAAATTCTGGTCCTTTCTTATAGTTAGCGATGCATAGAATTTCTTGCGTATCATAATCCAATCAAAATTATTAAATCAAGTAAATAATTTCCTTGACTATGGATATCTAAATTCCCAAAAATACCTATAGATTAAATTCGATATCAACTTTAAAAAGTGACTTAAATTATTGATACTATTTTTAGTGTAAGAATATCATCGCTGCTACACAGATTGCACTATATTACTTATTACTTCTGGTATTGGTTTTGGCAACTCGAACGACTATCTCTAAATTCTGTTCATTACAATTATTTTCATATCTATAAGCAGAAGATTATACCAAGAGAGCACAATCTACACAGCTGATATCATACAGTCGCGAAGAATAATGCCAATTTACTATATACATATTAAATATCTGCATCTTCAAAATGTAAATAATTATTAAATTTATTGTGATGTAGCGCAAAAATTATAATTTATCTGAGCTTAGTTAAGCTATTTGAAATCAGATATAAAGTGAATATCATGTTGTCAATGTATTGGCAGTTGCGATCGCTGATACTATCAGTATGTATAGCTTTGGAGCGAAGAAAGTATAAACTGAATATTTTTGTCAGCCTGTCTTGATGTCATTTAACGCCATAATTTCATACTTATGAACAATAGTATATGTAGCAAAGTGATAAATAAATGCAGGTATTGCTAGCTACAAATCCCTGCATTTATTCGTTACCATGAGATAGTAATCGAATCGTCAAATAATCCCTGGTATTAGTCCAGGGTTTTTTTATATATACATATACTCACAGTTTTTTCTCAAAGAAAAAGTAATATATACTACTTATTGTGGAAGTGTAAAAAAATATATTCATCCTTGTAACTTTTGGCATGATTATTTTCAGTTTAAGAAAAAAAATTCATTAAGCAATATACTCCCAAAAGGATTCAAAAACTAGAGATTGTTACTACGCTTGCAGAAGATTTCCGATTTTTCCGAGCTTGAGTTATTTTTTTTAAATTCAATTGGATTTGCTCGGGCTTCATTATTACTGCTGTGTAGGGTACGACTCCAGCTTTCTCACTACCAATACATCTGGCTGCAATCCTTGATAAATCAAGACTTCTAGGAGGTATATAGGGACCGCGATCGTTGACCCTAACTACTACTGTTTTTCCTGTCTGAGTGTTAGTTACCCGTAGAAAAGTATTGAATGGTAAGGTTTTATGAGCAACAGTGAACTCATTTTGGTTGTATCTCTCACCATTTGCTGTCAAGCGTCCATGAAAATAGTCTCCATACCAAGATGCAAAACCAGACAAACGTTCCTGGGAAGCTTTCAAGTTATGCATTGTGACTTGTGCTTCTGTTAAGGATAGTCGTGGAGTGTGAAGTGCTGAACGTAGATTATTTATCCATTCGATTGCAAGCAGATCTGGATTCCGATGATTTTTTCGAGAAATTTCTTGGTTTATACCGAATAAAAACCGATTCCCCACCATCAATGCTGGAGTTCCGTTGATAAAAGCTGGTCTGAGTTTAGAAGCGTGGAAACTTGACGATTCTAGAAGTTTCTTCAAGCGCAGCTGCATCAAATTAGCTTGGGATTTATTTGGTAGATTAGCTATCAGATGATTCTTTAACCACACTTCATATTTTTCTTTTCCTCTACGAATTATAAGCACTGCTGAAGACATTGATTGGAGATTATTTTTTGTATTACTGGTAATATAGAAAATGTTTTGCAGTGCTTGACCAAGCCATCCTGACGATGACTGCATAACTCCTGAGGATAAAAAATCTTGCTGCAAAAATCTAGTTTTGATTGATTGAAGAGATACAGGGAAGCTAGATTTAGTTTGTATTTGCGGTGATTTAGGAAAAAGATTTTGAGAGGAAGAACAAAATTTAGTACTACGATAGGTAATTTTACGTTCGGATTTCGGCGTTGACAGAGAATTGACTAATTTTTCATTTTTCCAATCCATCTTCAAAAACCTTGAAGGAGGAATAGCTGCACCCCATAAATTAAAATGTGATGGAAAAACTTCACTTAGAGAACTTTCAAGGCTGGAAACAACTCTCTTTTGTACAATGGTCGAAGTTGGACTTGGTGACGAAATTTGATTGAAAGACCAAGCCGCACTAAACCAAGATGTTACCCAAATCATCCCAAAAAATAGCATGGTTCTTTCAATTTTATTTTTAATTACCGTGCTTCTGATAAAGTGCAGATCTACTTTTCGCAAAAAAAGAATTTTCAACAATTAAATTGTTTTATATCTACTTTGCAAAACAGATAAGCTATATTTTTTACTCATATTCCTCATCGATACTCACTGAAGCTTATCTTATCTTTCAAAAGATTGACAGACAAATAAGACATTTGGATATTAATTCATTAAATTATGGCTTTTACAATTTGAATTTTTTATAACTGCCATCAATTAACTCACTTAATTATATTTTTGCTGAATTTTAAGCAACAGTGTAAATACTTATTCATAAGATGTATATTATTTTTGAGATTTACAGTTTTTGCATTTACCAAATTATATTCTTCAATAATTAGCTGCATTTTGAGAAATATTCTAATCATCTATCTGTGTTTTTTTGATTAAAATAGCCCTCTAAAATTTTAATTATTACTATTTTTATTCCTAAAAACTTAAAAACATTTTTTTGTTTCTAATAGTTAATTTAATACTGTGAATCATATGATAAAGTTTTGTTTTTATCGACGGAAAATACAGACTTATAGCTATTTATTTAAGACAACTTTAAAGACTATTGTGAAAAGATATATTGCAGAGCCCTTGAGATATTGGATATATCTAAAACATTAGATTGCAAAGTAAATAAATAAAACAACGATAAATCTATTGAGAATATTTATCTATTAACTCAAGTTTCTAGTGAATTAACTAATTTTCCTCGCTCCCCTTTTCCTCGCTCCCCTAAGTCTCCCAATAAATAATTTGACCTATTTTCCTCTCCTCACACGGCTAGAGGGATAAAAAGCCAGGAAATTTGAACTAACAACTTAGATTATTAGAATTGGTTTGGAAGCTATTTGACCTTGATTAGCTTGCTGACAAGGGATCAATATATTGCTCATTAGTATAATTTTATGGCCAATCATGCGATAATTTGCGTTCAATAATGTTCAATGATAGTTGTGGTTTAATTTCAAACTAAGAGTAATTTATTGTCAAAGCATTTAGCGGAAAACTTCTGTTAGCGTGTGAGAATAAATACATATATGTGCTTTAAATTTTCATGTACGCTTTACAACTTGCTTCAAGACTAGTAAAAACAACTTCTAGTAAAAAAAACTCACAGTCAATGAATTCTGAGGTAATCCTGTGTTAAGTTACTAAACTAATCAAATTACTTAGCTAAGTACAGATAACGCAGGAATATTAGGATAATTACGTAAATAAAATCTTGGAATCATTTACGATAATTAAGCAATAACTGCAAAATGTAACGGATTGCAAAGTATAATGAGAACGACAAAGTTGTAAAGAAATATTGGGTAATAGTAAAGTTAAATGCGAGTAGCAATCGCAGGAGCAGGTCTAGCAGGACTTTCTTGTGCCAAATATCTTACCGACGCAGGTTACACTCCGATTGTTTTGGAGAGTAGAGATGTACTGGGTGGTTTGGTAGCTGCATGGAAAGATGCGGACGGCGACTGGTATGAAACAGGACTGCACGTGTTCTTTGGGGCATATCCCAATATGTTGCAGTTATTTAAAGAACTAAAAATAGAAGATCGGTTGCAATGGAAAGAGCACACCATGATCTTCAATCAACCGGAAAAACCCGGTACCTATAGTCGTTTTGATTTCCCCAATTTGCCAGCGCCGTTAAACGGAATTGTGGCAATTTTGCGGAATAACGATATGTTGACTTGGGGTGAGAAAGTCCAGTTAGCAAAAGGACTCGTTCCTGCAATGCTCCGGGGCCAGAAATATGTTGAATCAACAGATAGGTACACTTTTTCTGAGTGGTTAAAGATACAAGGTGTAAGCGAAGAAGTTCAACAAGATATTTTTATTGCCGCATCGAAGTCACTAAACTTTATAAATCCTGATGAGATATCAGCTGTAGTATTGTTGACAGCACTCAGGCGTTTTCTCCAGCAGAAAGATGGCTCGAAAATGGCATTTTTGGATGGTGCCCCTCCAGAACGTCTTTGCCAACCGATGGTAGATTATATTACTGCCAGAGGTGGGGAAGTTAGGCTGAATTCTCCTCTTAAAGAAATTATGCTAAATCCTGATGGAAGTGCGAAAGGCTTCCTAGTTAGGGGATTGAACGGTGCGTCGGATGAGATATTAACAGCTGACATCTATGTGTCTGCACTGCCAGTAGATCCACTTAAAGTTATGTTGCCACCTTCTTGGAAAAATCTAGAATTCTTCCAGAAGCTAGATGGACTAGAAGGGGTACCGGTAATCAACTTGCAATTGTGGTTTGACCGTAAACTTACAGATATTGACCAATTACTGTTTTCACGCTCGCCTTTGCTCAGTGTATATGCTGACATGAGTAATACCTGTAGAGAATACGCTAATTCTGAAAGGTCAATGTTGGAATTAGTTCTTGCCCCAGCTTCTGATTGGATTAGTAAATCTAACGAGGAGATTTTGGCAGCAACTCTTGCAGAATTAGAAAAACTTTTTCCTCAACACTTTGGCGGAGAGAATCCAGCCAAATTGCTGAAATATCACGTCGTAAAAACACCGCGTTCCGTTTATACGGCAACTCCCGGTCGCGAAAACTACCGTCCTTCCCAGAAAACTCCCGTAAGTAACTTTTATCTTAGTGGCAGCTATACCATGCAACCTTATCTCGGTAGCATGGAAGGTGCCGTACTTTCTGGTAAGCTGACAGCGCAGGAGATAGCCAGCGCCAATAAGGTGGCAAAATCTTCTGGAGAGCACAACACGCTAAAACCTCAGCCTGCAACGAATGCTGCAACTGCCTGATTCCCCTCTATGCATGAAAACTTCCGTCTCTGTGGACGAGTCCTACAAACTTTGTCAGCAACTCACAGCAAAGTATTCCAAAAGTTTTTACCTCGGTACTCTGCTGATGAGTCCAGCAAAGCGTCGAGCGATATGGGCAATTTATGCTTGGTGTCGCCGTACAGATGAGTTGGTAGATGGTCCTGCGGCTGCAATGACGACCCCAGAGACTTTAGATCTCTGGCAACAGCAGCTAGAGTCAATTTTTGCCGGCAATCCGGTAGATGATTTTGATGCGGCTTTAGCTGACACTATAAAAAAATTCCCAATGGATATCCAGCCCTTTGAGGATATGATTGAGGGTCAGCGCATGGATTTATACCGAAGTCGCTATCAAACTTTTGATGAGTTATACCTTTACTGTTACCGAGTTGCTGCTACGGTTGGTTTAATGTCTACAGCAGTCATGGGAATAGATATTTCTATGAATACTGCTCCCTGGAATAAAAATAAACCACCATATAATCCAATTCAAGAGGCGGTAGCCTTAGGAATTGCTAATCAGCTAACTAACATCTTACGGGATGTTGGTGAAGATGCTCGTAGAGGGCGGATATATCTTCCCCTCGAAGACTTGGAAAGGTTTAATTACACTGAAGAAGATTTATTCAAAGGTGTAATAGACCAACGATGGCGCGAACTGATGCGTTTCCAAATCAAAAGGGCACGTCAGTTTTACGTCCAAGCACAAAAGGGTATTCATTATTTATCAACCGATGCCCGTTTTCCTGTTTGGGCTGCGCTGATACATTACAGTCGCATATTAGCGAAAATCGAACGTAACGATTATGATGTATTCAGCCAACGCGCCTATGTACCGCAATGGCAAAAACTTCGTAGCTTGCCTATCGCTTGGATACGAGCTCAAGTTCTCTAGTGAACGGCATTTCAGTCACTAGTCTGTTAGTCTTCATAAAATTGACTGCAGACTATTGACTGGTAAGCCTTGACAAGATGCCAATGAGTCAATATAATTTATAATCGTTACCTTGGAGAGGTGGCTGAGTGGTTGAAAGCGGCAGATTGCTAATCTGTTGTACGGATCGTAAGGCCGTACCGAGGGTTCGAATCCCTCTCTCTCCGTTTAATTAATCTAATATGCAAATCTCTAAACTAATATTTTGGCTAAGATAATTAAAAATTCTTAGAGTAAATTTTGGATTGTTGATGTCAAAGTTGTAGGGAATGAGTCTTAAATAGTATTTTTATCTGAGTATTTCTTATACCAATTTGATAATAAAGTCAGCAGTCCAAAAACTGCTGACTTTTATGTAATTTACTATTAAAGACCTTTAAAGTTGTAACCAACTCCAAGCATCAAACCAATATCTGTATCGTCGAAGAAAGCAGCACTTATCGCAGCATTTGCTGTAAACTGCGAATTCAGAGGCACATCCACCCCACCTGTAACTAAGAAAGCCGCTTCAGAATCATCGCCTGTCTCAATAGCTGCTCCTGCACCGATGTAAGGAGCAATTGGTAGTGGTTCAGTAAATGGGTCCGCTGCATTTAAGGAAAAGTCATAGGTAAGGGGGACGAGAAACATAGTATCGTCACCAAGTACTGCTGCAGGACGCAATGATATTTTTTTGGTTAATCCTACTTTACTAATAACGACAAAATTACCGTCACCAAGGGCTGAGGTACCATCCAAACCGATATTCGCACCAATCCCAATATAGCTGGAGCCACCACGGGTAGTTCTACCAACACCAATATCTGCTTGGGCTAATTTTTTTTCTGATTTATTCTCAACCTCTGTGGAGTTTTCCTTTAAACTCTCGAGAACTGCTGATGAAGTTGAAACGGTTCCAGGGATAGGGGTAACTCCAGTGGTTTTATTTTGTGGATTTATGGTCTGGGAAATTTGCTCTGGTTTGGGACTACCTTGTGCCGATAATGCTTGTAATGAGTTTTGATTATTATTCGAAAATGCTTCGGAGATTGGAACAATCATCTCTGGGCTGGAAGTTTGTCGTTTAATATCTTCCCAAGTGAATCCTCCTTGAGGGTTGGACACCTGCAAATCTGCTTGGTTACCCAGTCTAGGTGTTTGATTTACTGTTTCAGCAATAGCAGAATTTCCATTGCTGATAACTGCTAGAGACGCCAAACCTAGAAAGCTAAATATACTCTTACGTAGAAAATTTGTATTCACATTCACTCCTTAAAACTTTGCTCGCGAAAAATATTTACATGAATTTTATGATAGACGTTGCTATTTTAAGGCAAGTTTTTTTAAAGCAACACCCAATATTGAATGCTGCAACTAATATTTATGCATGTTGTTTAATCCAAGGCGTTATAAATTGATATAACATCTAGTAGATTTTACATACATCTGGCTGTAGGTAAGCACGCTTAATTTTCATGAGTGCGGCTCATGAATTAATTTTTTAGGGTTAACTTTGGGATTATTTTTTTAGATAATACCCATGATAGGGAAAGACTACTTCATATGATAGAGAAAGACTACTTCATATAATGCTAAGCTACGCATACTTTCTGTAACTCTGACCTTAATTCTTTGTACTAAAACAAAAATATAATCCAAAAATATCATTTAGTGTTAGCGAGGTATCAACTGTGATTTATATCAGTATCTCAAAATCAATAAAAATTTATAACTCTTAAGTAATTTCAAAATTACAAGTAAAGAGCTATAAATAAAAATTTATTACTCCTCAGTAGGGATGTAAATTCTTTAAAGATATTCTAAAATTTACATATTAGATTATGATGCTTTTTGTAAAAAATACGTAAATACTCCTAATTTGTATTTTGTTTGTGCTACTTTAAAGATTATCCAAAATATAAATTGTGACTTAACTAATATTGCGGATACATTATTTTCATTTGTGCGATATAAAAGTTAGTTCTTACACCATTTCTCAAATAATCAGAAGGTTTGTGGGAGGTAAAAATCTCACTTTATATATTAGGGGTCAGCTGGTAAATATGAAATTCTTAACATATTAAAAACCTTTTTTATTTCATTCTGTAAGGTATAAGTGCTGAGACTCAAAAGATTGGTAAAACTATGTGGCTCTTCATTGTACTAAGTTAATTTCGCCTATTTGTCTTTCTAGTCTTCTTGAGTTGAGAAATTGTCTTGTTGACTATCGAATTGGAGTATAGCTTTTCTTCTAACACCTGAGAATAAAAAATCAGAAAAAATTTATTAGTATTGAGGTTTTTATTCTCTTAGACATCAGTTAAAGACCGCAGAATTATCTTTAATGTTTACAAACTCTTAGAAAAGAGTAATTGAGATAATTAATTTGAATAGCAATTAAGATTCATTGTAATATTTTCGAACAAATGTTACTAAGTGTCATCCAATATCAATATCAATGTTAATAAAGTCTAAACAACCTTTATTAGACCTGGGACTAATTTTCCATAAATTTTCGAATTAGGGAATATCCAAATTCGCATTATTGAATCTTTCATTACTAATAATTTATAGTTAAAAAAGTGACATGAGGAAAATTAAAATTCTCGACTTAGAAATTGATAACTTTTCACAAACTGAGTTTTTGCAGGAGTTTAAATCTGGCGTACTATTTACCCCTAATGTTGACCATTTAATGAAATTACAGAAGGACTTAGAATTTCAAAGGGCATATGATATGAGTGACTATAAAATTTGTGATAGCCAAATTATCGTATACGCATCGAAATTTCTCGGTACTCCCTTGGAAGAAAGAATTTCAGGTGCTGATTTCTTTCCTGCTTTTTACAATTATCATCGTAATAATCAAGATATTAGAATATTTCTTTTGGGTGCAGGAAAGGGTGTAGCAAGTCAAGCACAAAAAAATATCAATCAAAAAATTGGTCGCAATATCATTGTTGGTTCCTATTCTCCCCCATTTGGATTTGAAAAAGATTGGGCAGAATGTGAGCATATAGTGAATATCATCAAGAATTCTAGTGCAACTGTTCTAGCTGTAGGTTTAGGTTCTCCCAAACAAGAAAAATGGATTTTAAACTATAAGGAATCGTTACCAAATATCAAAATATTTATGGGTTTAGGAGCAACGATTGATTTTGAAGCTGGTAAGATAAAACGTTGTCCTAAGTGGATGGGTCAAGTTGGATTAGAGTGGTTGTTCAGATTAAGTCGCGAACCACAAAGATTATGGAAAAGATATATTTTAGATGATATCCCATTTTTCCTGTTGGTTCTAAAACAAAAGTTGAATCTGTATCGAAAAGATGACAAAACAACAATGATACTTGAGAAGTAACAAATATTTTGTCAGGTAGTCGTTGTATATACTGCCGGTAACTGCCTAGGTATTAGTAATTAATAAGGGGAGTTACTGCTGCCGATTAAATTAATTGCAGACATGTGTGTAATTATACGCTTCGATTATTCTGATGGAATTCTTTCCAGTATTTTCGTAAAGCCTAAATTGCTGTGAAAATAAACATCTTTCCATATCCATCTTCAGGAGTTAACTAGTTATGCATTTCCACTGCAAAATGTGAAGCTCCTGAATTATATTATCTAATCGAAATATTAGCTGATTTTAAGCTCTGTTCTCTATTAAGTTTATTCATCTTTCGAAAAAAATTATATTTCTAACCTTATTAGATAGCAATAAAATCTAACGGTGAAATATTATTCTGATTATTTTTATTTACCGGTCAATCATCATTGTTTGAAACTATGTATATAGCTAATAATGACAAATGACCAGTGACTAATTGCTATTTACTACATGTCAATAATTGCTTTTGCAAATTGTTGGGAAACAAATGGTAGTATTTCTCGATTTTGGGCATTTTCTTTCCCTTCAGTAAATACTACTAATAGGTAGGGACGACTGTCAGGGATTTCAATGTATGCAGCATCATGGCGATTTTTGGAAGTCCAACCCGCCTTAGACCATATTTGCGCTTCAGATGACAAAGCACCACCCAAAAAGCCTGTTATCTGATCTTCTTCTATGTCTAGAGGTAGTTCTTCGGGGTTGAGAGAACGCTTCATTAATGCCATCATTTCTTGCGAGCGCGTGCTAGAAACTGTGACCCCTCCCATAATTCCATGTAACAGCCGTGCGATCGCATTAGTTGTCAGCATGTTACGATTTTCTAGCAATTCACCATAAAATGCTCGCTCCCTTCCATAGGGTCCGTCACCCCAAGTTTTTTGGCAAACATTAATATTTTCCAGTTCCTCCCATCCCAAAGATTTAAAATAACGGTTAACGATATGACGCTGTTGCTTCCAAGTTTCGAATGGTCCCGGAGGTAGCTCTGGTCCACTGGTCGTTCCAGTTAAGATGTCTAGGACTAAACTGGTAGCATCATTGCTAGATTCGATAATCATGTCCTTGATCGCCCTTTCTAATTCTGGGCTCGATTGGACCATACCTTTTTCTAACCATTCATGTATTGCTACTAAATAAAATAGTTTTACTACACTTGCTGGATAAATTCGCTCACTTCCACGATAAGTAAAACCACGTACGGGATGATTCCAGAAAGCTTTGGGAGTAAGGGCTCCACCGGTGTTCACAGGTACGGGCGGATCGTAAACTATCCAAGTTAAAGCAATTTGGTTACGTGCTAACCTAGGAAACTTCGCCCAGGTTGACTCTAAAATGCCATTACCGAGATTTTCAAGCTGTTCGCCTTGGTTAAAAAAAATCATACTCAATGAAGATAGCGATCGCAATTAATTTTTGTGTGAGAGGTTAAAGATTATTATGGTGTCTGCTGCACAATTACAAGCAAATATCGAATATGAATGCCTGAAGGATTTAGATTTATATGATTCTGCACAATGTACGACTTTAGCAACTCAAGCTGCAAAGGGTAGATACTTACGGATAATTGTAGAAAGCTTAAAGGAAAAATCTGTGCGGGTGCGCTTGTGCGAAGATGATTATCCTGGTTGGATATTAATTTCTGATTTGGAATTCCTCAATCCTACTACCCAAACTTATCAAGCTAAATTTTTTACTCCAGAACAAATAGAACAGTTATTGCCAGATGCTATAGCTTTTACCCGCAAAGCGATGGAAAAGTCAAATTATTATTTGTGGGGAGGAACAGTAGGACCTAATTTTGATTGTTCGGGATTAATGCAAGCTGCATTTGCTTCAGTGGAAATTCGTATACCCAGAGATGCTTACCAGCAAGAAGGTTTCTTGGAGCCAATATCTGTAGAAAATTTACAACCGGGTAATTTCGTGTTTTTTGGGACTCCCCAAAAAGCCACTCATGTGGGACTCTATTTAGGAGACAATCGCTATATTCACTCATCTGGAACAGATATTGGTCGAAATGGCATTGGAATCGATATTCTCTCGGAACAGGGAGATGAGGTTAGTCGGTCATATTACAAGCTGTTACGTGGCGCTGGCAGAATAGTTAGAAATTATCAACCCAATTATCAGCCTAATTATTCAGCAGGTGAATAAAAACATCCAGGAGATTCATCATACCCAAAAATATGAGCAATAGATTGTTAGTAAAAAACGGGTTAGTTAGTAACGAGGAAGGAATTTCGCCTGTTTTGGCAGTTTCTATAGTTGTCCCTGTATATAACGAAGTTGAAAGTTTACCCCATTTGATTGAGGCAATCGCTTCAACTTTAAGTAATACTGATTTGAGTTATGAGATTATCTGCGTAGATGATGGTTCAAAAGATGGTTCGGCTAAGTTGTTAAAGGAACAAGCTGAAGCTCGCACCGATCTACAAGCAGTAATACTCCGTCGTAACTACGGTCAAACCGCTGCAATGTCAGCAGGATTTCACCACGCACGGGGTAAGGCGATCGTTACTTTAGATGGCGATTTGCAGAACGATCCGGCAGATATTCCTATGCTGCTAGACAAATTAGAAGAAGGTTTTGATTTAGTAAGTGGATGGCGCAAAAAACGCCAGGATGCAGCTTTGACCAGATTACTTCCCTCTAAAATTGCCAACTGGTTAATTGGAAGGATCACAGGAGTTAAATTAAATGACTATGGCTGTTCTCTCAAGGCTTATCGGGGCGAACTAGTAGCCGACATGAATCTTTATGGAGAACTACACCGATTTCTCCCAGCCCTGGCTTATATAGAAGGAGCAAGAATTACCGAAACACCCGTACGTCACCATGCTCGCCGTTTTGGTAGTAGTAAATATGGAATATGGCGGACTTTTCGGGTGTTAATGGATTTATTAACTATTGCTTTTATGAAAAAATTCCTGACTCGTCCCATGCATGTATTCGGACTGTTAGGTTTAATTTCTATAAGCTTTGGTGGAACGCTGGGAATTTATTTAACTTGGGTTAAGTTCATTTTGGGTGAAGATATCGGCAATCGTCCCCTGTTGATTTTAGTAGTTTTGCTTTTGGTTACAGGGGTACAATTATTTTGCTTCGGATTGCTTGCAGAATTACTCATGCGTACTTATCACGAATCTCAGGGACGTACAATCTATCGAGTTAGAGAAGTCGTCGGTCGAGATATTAAGTAATGTAAAGATATAATGAATACAGTTATCAAAGAATAATTATAAATTGTCAGTAATTGGGAACAGCAAACAATATTAGTTCAATCTGGAATTAGTCATAAAGCGAACAAAAAACAGGAAAAATGGGAAAAACATTTAACTGATAGCTAATAACCGTTAACTGTTAACTGTTAACTGATAACTGATAACTGATAACTGAATCATTACCGATTTGCATCTACCGTGAAACTACTCCTCACACTCGATAAAAAATTACGATCTAACCTGTTGATTTTATTTGCAGCAGGTTTATTATTTTGGTGCAGCATGGCTTCATTCCTACCCACTCTACCCCTTTACGTTGACCATATTGGGGGAACAAAGCAAGAGGTTGGGATTGTAATGGGTAGCTTTGCTATAGGTTTGTTGTCATTTCGTACTAGGTTGGGTAAATTTTCCGACCGAAGGGGACGAAAAATAGTTTTACTTATTGGGACACTAGTAGTAACAATTGCTCCTTTATTGTATATAGGAACAAACTCGATTTATGGCTTAATCGCTATTCGTGCTTTTCATGGTATAAGTATTGCTGCTTTTAGTACTGCCTACACAGCGTTGGTTGCTGATCTAGCACCGGAAGAGAATCGCGGTGAAATCATTGGTTACATGAGTTTGGTTAGTTCTTTAGGTGTAGCCATTGGTCCGGCGGTTGGAAGTTATTTAGTTGAGACAGCAGGCTATCCGCAGCTATTTCTTTTTGCTTCTGGATTAGGATTTGTCAGTATCTTATTTTCTACACAAATTACCAATCCCCCAATTAATTCATCTGGACAAAAAAATAATAAAAGTAAGTTTTGGCAGTTATTTGCTGATCCTAAAGTTCGGGTTCCGGCAATAATATTGTTACTCGTCGGTCTTAATTTTGGCAGTATGAGAACTTTTGTTCCTTTGTTTATTAAATCTACCGATGCAGGATTAAATCCCGGTTTATTCTATACTGCTTCTGCCACTGCCGGCTTTAGTGTCAGATTACTTGTAGGTAGGGCTGCAGACCGTTACGGTCGCGGTTTGTTTGTAAGTATTAGCCTTATCTTGTACGTTATTGCACTGGTTAATATCTGGTCTGCTAATAGTTCCCAAAGCTTCCTAATTTCTGGGGCTATTGAAGGTGCTGGCTTGGGAATGTTAATTCCAATGATATCCGCAATCATTGCTGATCGTGCTTTACCAGAAGAACGGGGACGGATGTTTGGCTTTTGTTTAACAGGATTTGACTTAGGGATTGCGATCGCAGGTCCAGTTTTAGGTACTGTAGCTGAGGAAATTGGCTACCGCAATATTTTTGCCTTTAGTGCAGCTTTAAGTTGTCTTGCTTTTCTGATATTCATTACGCAATCGAGCAAAGATGTTTCCCATTCATTACGTTTTGCTTTTGGTCGGGGACAAGATCTTTACGCTCTAAATCAAATAGATAGAAATTTAACTACAAAACATTCCCAATCCTAGGAAAGTTTTTTATAGTTTTTTTTCATCAAGGTTGTACCTACAAACGAGATTTTTCAAACAATTAAAGTATCCCCTCAAAATTCCGGGGTAAGGAGTTACTCAGGTATCCATGACCAACCAAAAGGATTAGAAGAGGACTTATCCCGAATTATTGTCCCCAAAGGTGGTATATTCTTAGTTAAAGAAATACGATCACGAATATACTCAAGAAAACTGATACCCAACTTACGAGTAGTGTCAACAAGAGACATAAAAATATCCCATGCTTTTGTCCCTTGTTCTGTCTGTGTAGCATAGCTGATATTACGTCGCTGCACCATAGTCCTAGCAGCTAACTCTGCAGGATTGTTATGCAAGGGTAATTCTGGATGCTCCAAAACAAGAAGCAACTCGTC